>PVMK01115296.1_pt1 | contig 33070 bp, 36 predicted proteins | sample 1853481 | NCBI WGS metagenome assembly PVMK01 (sample SAMN08533507, study PRJNA380276) | Marine sediment metagenome, whole genome shotgun sequencing project.
CGTTTTTGATTTTTTTAAACCTAGTCTTATAATTCTTCAGTTTTTCAAGGTTTCCAAAGTTATATAAAACATTATGATATCTTAGAAGTTCTTCCTTTTTTATCCCTTCTTGAGTGATTTTTCTGATAGCTCTTACTTTAAAAGGAGTTTTAGTTTTCCAGTATGTTTTTACCCCTTTGCCTCTACCTGAACCAATTTTTGATTCCTTTTCAATTAAACCATCTTTATGGAGTTTAAAAAGTACTGCTCTATCAATTATTAAATCGAATTCTTTAGAGAGAATTTCTAAAACTTCATTGGTACTTATCATATAAATTCTGGTTATATCTTTTAATAATTTAAACAAAGTATAATAGAATTCCAAGTGTCCTTTTGTGTTTTGTCTTAAAAAATTGACTTCTAGTGCACCGTCACACTTATTTCTCTTATACCTGTTACAATAAACACAAAGGCATAATTTTTTATTTTCTACACAAAAATCCCAATTTTGCATTATACAGTGTGATTATAATTTATCACTGTAAATATGTCAAGTATGTTTTACTAATTTTAGTGAGCACATAATGGTGATTACATACCTATAAAGAAGTAGGCATATAATGACGATTAGATTTTTAATTAGAAAGAGTACTAATTAATGATAATTACCTTAGATCAATACAAAAAGGCCAGTAGTATTTTAGAATACAAGGTTCTAGTTTCAGGTAACAAAGTGGTGATATCATATAAAAATTGTTAAGATATTAATTTAAAACCGAACTAAAAAATAGGTGGGAACATAACATAAAATCAAATTCAAACTAAGGGGATGGAGTAGACATGAAAAACGATTTATTTAGCTTGAAGAATTACTGTTCAATAATAACTGGTGGTGCTCAAGGTCTTGGAAAACATATGGCTCAGGCATTAGCTTCATATGGGTCAAATATCGTTATAGCCGATATAAACCTGGCCTTAGCTAAAAAAGTAGCAAAAGAATTTAAAAAACAGAAAGTTGAAGCCATAGCAATTGAGATGGATGTTAGAAACGAAAATCAGATTAATATGATGGTCAGTTCCACATTAGAAACTTTTGGAAAAATAGATATTCTAATAAATAATGCTGGTATATCTAAGCATGTAAATTTGGAAGACATGAATTTTAAGGACTGGGAAGAAATAATGGATATTAATCTAAACGGTGTCTTTAAAGTCTCAAAAGCTGTAGGAAAGGAAATGATAAAAAATAATTTTGGATCCATGATAAATATTTCCTCCATGTCAGGAATTATAGTTAATACTCCACAAAATCAAGCAGCTTACAATGTTTCAAAAGCTGGAGTAATCATGCTAACTAAAAGCCTTGCCGCAGAATGGGCAAAATATAATATAAGAGTTAATACTATTGCGCCAGGGTATATGAATATAGGCATGGCTGAAGAGTTTTTTAAGAAAAAGACGGATACAGCTAAAAAATGGAATTCACTAACACCTATGGGTAGACCTGGAGAACCAGAAGAACTAGGAGGTATTGCAGTTTATCTAGCATCTAAGGCTTCTTCCTATGTGACCGGAGGTGTATTTACAATAGATGGAGGGTACACTGTGTGGTAGACCGAAGGTCACCATAGCAAGAACTTTTTGTATTAAGACAGATATTAAATATTAATAATAACATCACACCAGAATTAAAGATTTGAGTTATTTAATATATCATATTATGATATAGAAACTTTTTTCTTAACCAGAATAAAAAATAAAGTATATGATATAAGAATTTAATTAGGATAGAGATGAAGATACCTGTAAAAAGATTACATAATGACTTTAGCTTACCAGTATATGGTTTTGGTGCAAATAAAATAGGTATAAGCATGGCAAGAGATAGAATCAGTGAGGATAATGCTGATATAAATATCATAAAAAAAGCTATTGAATCTGGAATAACCCACTTTGATACAGCAGAATCATATGTAGAAGGATTTAGTGAAATAATAATTGGCAGGGCCATAAAAGGATATAAAAGAGAAGACCTACTAATAGCTACCAAGATTTCTCCTCTAAATCTAAGCTATAGGAAATTAACAAATGCAGTAAAAGGCAGCCTTAAAAGGCTTGATACAGATTATATAGACCTTTACATGATACACTTTCCCAACGAAAATATATCTATTGCAGAGACTATGGAGGCCATGGACCATCTGATAGAGGATAATATTATAAGATATATTGGAGTCAGTAATTTCAGCTTAGAACAGTTTAAAGAAGCTCAAAAACATACTGTAAATAAAATAGTTGTAAATCAGGTTCCCTATAGCCTTATAAACAGGAAGTTTGGGCAGAATGGTTTCATTGATTATGCAAAGGAAAATGATGTAATGGTCTCTTGTTGGTGGCCCTTAGAGTATGGTAGGCTTACAAATAGAGGTATAGATATTCTTGATCGAATGTGCGTTAAATATGATAAGACTCCATCACAGATAGCTATAAACTGGTTAATTTCACAGAAGAATATAGTCACAATGTCTGGTACTCGAAACATAGACCACCTGAAAGAAAACCTGGGTTCTTTAGGTTGGCATTTGGAAATAGGAGACATTAATTTATTAGATAAGGATTTCCCGATAAAAGAGAATACTTCAATAGCAGAAGATCATTGGATGAGGGTATTGGGCAGTTAGAACTTTGGGACTTACTGAATCAATGCTTGAAGAGGTAAAGCTTCTGATGAATAAACGTGATGCACATTACCAATTGCTAATAAAGATATTCCTATCTGAGAGAATAGAAAAAGAACAAAGCGTATAAATGAAATTAGTAGCCCATAGGGGACTGATTTGGAACCAGATATTGAAAGAGTTAAAGGAGTTAAATAGAATTTTTAATAGCCCACCTGAATCTTAGTTGGAACCATATTAGAAGTGATATATTGCTATTAAATAAGTTAAAGTTTGCTTAAATATATTATAAATTATTTTATCCCCATAAAGGTTTCAAATAAATACAAGAGGCTAAAATAAAATGCCTTTAAAAAGTATTTGATAATATATATATGATATGTTGGAATATGCTAATATCATAGAGTTTCCGGTCATACCTGTTGAGTAAATACAAGCTTAATTTAATAGGAAGGAGACATAAATTATGTCACGATATTATGAAATAGCTAAAACAGTGCTAAAAGAGCATGAACAAGTACTTTTAAGTGTAAATGATAAGGAAGTAGAAATGCTACTCAGTGCTATAGCCAAAGCTAATTGTATACAGGTCTTCGGTATAGGGCGTATGAAATGTTCCGTAAGAGGCTTTGTAATGCGACTTATGCATATGGGGCTAAACGCACATGTAGTATATGATACAACTTGTCCCAATATAGGTAAGGGGGATCTGCTTATAGTGAATGGTGCATGTACAGCAGTCGGTTATCTTGTTATGAAGCATGCAAAAAAAACAGATGCAAAAGTAGTAGCTATTACAGCTCACCCTGAGTCAAAATTCGGACAAATAAGTGATTTTACAGTAAAGCTAAGTGGACAAGTACATGCTGGTTCAGTTGGAGAAATACCTTCAATACAACCAATGGCAGCGTTATTTGAACAAACGATTTTTGTACTTGAAGACATTATTATACAGCTGCTTATGGAAAAATTAGAAATTTCACCTAAACAGATGGAAAGAAAACATACAAATTTAGATGGATATATGGAATTAGGAAAAACTATAAATACATCACCATGAAACCACTACAGACTAATATAGAGTTTATGGTAGCCCACAGTTTTTTAATTTCGAACACTATATTAAAAGAGATAAGTAATTTCATCTATTCATTTAGGGATTTAAAGAAATGAACTATCAGTTTTTATATGCTACTGAATAAGTTGAAATTTAATCAAACCCAGATTTGTATTTGATATATAAAGGAAATAGAATATATCTGACTTGATGTCCTTATTATCATAAATATCTGGGGATAGAAGATGGAAAAAATCTTTAAAAACAAAATCTACATTAAAATACTTTTAATAGCTTTAATTGTTTTTTTGGAAATAGCGATAATAACCAGTTGCGCTGAAAACGATACCATAAATACAACCTGTGATTTACCATATAGTAAAAGCCTATATTTAAATAATAATCTTATCTATGCAACATATACCTCTCTCTGCGGAGGTGATGTACTGGAAAGCGGCCTAGCGATTGCAGAAATTGGTGAAGAACAAATTGAAATCGGTAGAGGAGGAGCGACAAAGGGATGGGCAAATGATATATACGTAGAAGGAAAATATGCTTATATTGCAAATGGGGTAAATGGTTTTTTGATAATAAATATTTCAGATAAGCAAAATCCTAATATTGAAAGTAGAGTTGATACACCAGGATATGCAAATTCAATTTTCATATTAGATGAATATGCATTTATTGCTGATGGAGAAATGGGGATTCAGGTAATTGATCTAACCGATAAAAAAGATCCCATAGTTATTAAAAATTATGATACTCCCGGTTATGCCTTTGATGTATTTGTATATGAAGGAGTGGCATATGTGGCAGACGGTCAAAGTGGACTACAGATTATAGATATTACTATAGTAAAATAATTACTCTAAATTTTTCTAAAATCTTTAAATTCACAATATTACTGTGTACTGGATAAATATTTTTAATAAACTCAATTCGTAACGAAACTTATATGCTCAATAGAATATGTAAATAATATACGTTTCATCTTCTTGGTGCTATATAATTCATCTGCCATTAAAAGGAACCATAAACCCTTTAATATCCCTTTTTGTATTTGTGGATATTGTTACAATCGTATCAGAAATTGTTACTTACCTATATTTGGCTTTAATCCTATCCATTTAGGTATATAAATATATTATATTTAATATGGTATGGTAATCAGCTACATGACTTTTATTGTAAAAAACTTGACACTAAAAAAACTAAATACAATACTATAGTAAATTTAGTTTTCCATAATATACCTTTGCAAGGTATAATTACATAATACACAAAAATATTAAGTAAAATATTAATTTAAATAAAAACAGTTTAATCTAAAATAATTTCAAGTAATGCAAATAAACTTCTAATAATCAGAGGAACCAAGATGTGAAAAAATATTAGAGCAGGGGTAGTCCAGTTTGAAAGTGTACCAGGAAACAAGAAAGCAAATTTTGAAAAGATTGATAGATTTTGCGAGATTGCATCTAGTAAGGGTGTAGAAATACTTGCATTTCCGGAATGCTGCATTACAGGGTATTGGTTTTTAAGAAAACAAACAAAAAAGAGTCTAAACAATCTAGCTGAACACGTTTTTGATGGATATTCATCCAAATCTCTAATTGATAGAGCAAAAGATTTTAATATGATAATAGGTTCGGGGCTTATTGAAAAAGATGATAATAGCAATCTTTATAACACTTATGTTGTTGGATCAAAATAATATTATTGATTTAATCAAATAGTAAAGAGGAGGAAAAAATGGAATTTGATCACATCGGAATGATAACAGAAAAAAAGAAAGATGATGAGGACTGGATAGAGAGTACGCGCGTGTGGGTTACAAATCCAAAAAAACACCCCTTTCATGTGGAATGGCTTCGTTGGGAGCCCGACAGTCCTATCAAAGGGCCTGTCAGAACTGAATCACATATTGCATTCAAGGTGAAAAGCCTAGCCGAAGCATCCAAAGGACTAAAAGTAGTGCTTAAACCTTTTGAAGTCGGTGGATTTCTTCGTGTTGGATTCTACGAATCTGAGGATGGTCCACTTATCGAACTTATGGAGTATCTTAAGGACGAAGATCAATGGTTTGATAAGAAAACATCCTAGTATAAAAATTAATGTAAAATAGAAAAATAAATATTAAAAGAAGTATCATATTCTTTTTTAAGCTTAATTTGGATTTGGGATTTAATCTATGACAATGATATACTGATTGTTGCACTGCTTATAAACATAGAAAAAATTACTAAATTTAAAGTAAAGCTATATATTTATCCTATGACCTTTCCCCAATCTTGGGTCCAGCTCTTAACTTAGTATCAAGCCATTTGTAAACCAATATCTACCACCCTGGCCTCAGGAGCAGGTGGCTTGTATTCTAGAGAGCTGTGGGGTCTAATGGTATTGTAGTAAACCCTCCATCCTTCGATTAAGACCTTGGCTTCGGCCATAGCATCAAAGATCTTCCCGTTTAACAATTCATCCCTCATTTTTCCATTGAAAGACTCAATATAGCCATTCTCCCAGGGACTTCCAGGCTCAATAAAGGCAGGGTATGTCCCCATATCCCTGATAAATTTTCTAACCTTTTTAGCGGTAAATTAACTTCCATTATACGAACGTATATATTCTGGAAGTCCTCTGTTGCAAAAGAGCTCTGCTAAAAACTCCACAACTTCACTGGCTTATCAGCACTTCTGCTTCCCTAAGGGAATTAATTATCTGTTCCGGTGTGTAGCGTTTCCCTGGCATAGTCCTTCCTTTCTTTTACCTATTTTATAGGCCCAAATAATAAGTTTCAAATTGGACTAGTTTTTTGGGGAAGGTCAGTTAGTGTATAAATAATCATACTATTCTAGAAAATAAAAAAATATTTGAACTTATATAAATTATATTTCTGTTGGTTTGAAATTTCTTAAAGCTTCTTCCATTCCCGGAATATTTTCCATATTTCTATCTTTTGGAATTTTGTCCCATAGAATGTCAACAGACCATGCTGCAGCTAATCCTACAACTGTCGAACACATATGTGTATGGGCTCCCATTTTTTCAAATTCTTTTAGAACTACCTTATCAATACCAAGATTATCTTCATCCATTAATTTAAATGTCCTGCCATAAATCTTCTTATGTATATTATTACAGACTACAGCGTCAAATTGTTTAATAAACTTCTTGTAAAGTTTCTGTCCCAGTATTGATGCTTTTATATAACTTTTACCCTCTTCCCATTGATCATAGGTTCTTCCAAAATAGTAACTAAAAGCAACCAGACTACCGGAAAATGCACCGCATGATCCGGCTGTAGTTATACCGCCACCAGCTTCCAATGCAGAAAGACATTTAAAAACAAGTGAGTTTCTAATACCTAATGTTGAAGATATTGCATGGAAGGATTCCTGTGCACAATTTGTTTTTTCCCTTTCACCTTCGAAACCAATTTTAAATGCAAGTTCTACTGCTTCAGACTTCCTTAGTCCATTGATAGTTTCCATTTTTTCCTCTCTACTTATCTTTCTATTTATTACTGTGTGATACTATTTATTAGATATTAAAGAATATTTTCAATTGCCTCAATTATATCTTCTTCCTGGGGGGTAACAGCTTTTTCCAGTATGGGTGCAAAAGGTATGGGACAATCTTTCTCAGCTACCCTGTATATAGGACTATCCAGATATTCTAGGGCTTGTTCATTTATTCGCGCCGATATTTCAGCTCCGGCTCCATTTGTCTTCGGACCATTATATGCGATGATAACTTTACCTGTTTTCTTTACTGATTCAATAATTGGATCCATATCCAGAGGAGCCAATGAAACAGGGTCGACTATCTCAATACTTATATTCTTTTCTTTTTCTATTTTTTCTGCAACAGCTAAAGCTTTCTGCACCATCTCAGAGACAGCGACAATGGTAAGATCGTTTCCTGGTTTTTTAATATCTGATTTGCCGATAGGGATCAAATATTCCTCCTCAGGTACATCACCTTTAATATCATAAAGGGTCAGATGTTCAAAAATCATAACTGGATTATCGTCTCTTATAGCAGATTTAAATATGCCTTTTATATCATATGGAGTTGAGGGACATACGATCTTTAATCCAGGAACGTTCATAAACATACCCATCACACATTGGGCATGCTGAGCTGCCTGAGATAGACCGGCACCCATCGCCATCCTGATAACTACAGGTATTTTTAACTGGCCTGCTGACATATACCTAAGTTTTGCCAGTTGGTTGACTACCTGGTCTCCTGCACAAAAAAATGAAGTCATCAAACATTATTTCAGCTATCGGCCTTAGACCAACCAAAGCAGAACCTATAGCGGTACCTACAATTGCAGCTTCAGATATCGGAGTGGTGCGGACTCTGTCACAGCCAAATTCGTCAAGTAATCCCTGTGTGACTGCGAATGCACCACCATATTCTGCAAGGTCCTCACCGAAAGTAACTACAGTCTTGTCTCTTTTCATTTCTTCCCTGTAAGCTTCTCCTATGGCTTCCCTATATGTAATTTCTCTCATATCCTTACCTTTCATAAATATTTTTAATCTTTAGCTTATTCTCAAGTATTCGATTAAACCAAATTAAGCATAAATATTTTCAGTTACTTTTTCTACAGAGGGATCAGGACTTTTTTTAGCAAACTCAACAGCATCATCCAATTCTTTTCCGATCTGAGCAATTATTTTATCTATTTCAGATTGGCTGAGTATCTTTTCGTCAAGAAGTTTATTTTTTAGTTTTATTATGGGGTCTTTTTTTCTCCATTTTTTTACTTCCTCTTTAGTCCTATAACCCTCGTGGTCGCCTAGATGATGCCCTTTGTATCTGTAAGTCTTGGCTTCAAAAAGAACAGGACCTTTGCCATTTCTGACATCATCGATCACTTCACTTATTTTCTGATAAATATCTATTACATCCATACCATCAGCAACGATTCCAGTAATATTATAAGCGGCAGCCCTTTCAGCAATATTTTTAACATTTACATGCCGGATTCCTTCCCCTTCGCATTTGAAGGAAAGTGCATAATGGTTATTCTCGACTACATAGATCACCGGGAGATCCCAAATGGATGCAAGATTCAATGATTCGTGGAAGCCACCCGTATCAGCAGCTCCATCTCCAAAGAAAGAAACTACCACCTTCTTATTTTTTAAGACCTGGCACCCATAGCCAGCTCCAGTAGCGATAGGAATTCCTGCCCCCACTATTCCATTGGCTCCCAGGATACCTATTGAGGCATCAGAAATATGCATAGAACCACCCCTGCCCTTACAGTAACCGGTAGCTTTTCCGTAGAGCTCTGCCATCATATATTTCATATTTGCTCCTTTGGCAATAAGATGACCGTGACCCCTGTGAGTGGAGGTTATGTAGTCATCCCTTTTAAGGTTCAAAACTACTCCGGTAGCTACAGCTTCTTCTCCGATATAGAAGTGAAGCCATCCAGGAAGTTCCTTTCTCTGCTCCAGCTCTATTACTTTTTCTTCAAACATCCTTGTTCTGAGCATAATATCAAGCATCTCAGTCAAAAGTTTTTTATTCATAATACCCTCCCATACTCCTTTGAATCGATATTTTTAAAAGTTTTTTATAGTCTCTTATAGCCGGGACTATCTGCCTGCATATCATAATATTTTTTAAGTTCATTATCCAGTTTAATAAGAGTAATTGAAATACCTGCCATTTCCTGTGAAGTACAGAACTCCCCCACTTCAGAGGAATAAATAGATATGCCATTATCTGCAAGGTAGGAATGGATCTTTCTCATGATAAGAAACATTTCCATCCTGGTAGTAGAACCATATCCGTTTACCAGGGCGATTACTTCATCCTCCTTTTTATAAGGCAGGTCGGCTACAATCAGGTCAAGAATGGTCACAGTGGTCTCATCGGCAGTCATTATATCTACCTTTTTAATACCTGCTTCTCCGTGAAGCCCCATTCCGAACTCCATCTTACCTTCTTCCAGAGTAAAGGTGGCCATTCCGGTTTCGGGAAGTGTGCAGGCGGAAAGTGATACACCCAATGATCTGGAATTTTCTACTGCTCTTTCCATGAGTGCTTTCAGTGGCTCAAATTCCATTCCTGAATCTGCTGCAGACCCTGCTAGCTTGATCATTATGTGAGTAGCAGTGGTCCCTCTTCTGTCTTCCCTGTTTTCTCTGGTAGCTGAAGAAATATCATCGTGGATCCTTACGGTACCGATTTTTATACCTTCATTCTCAGCAAGTTCCTGGGCCATATTAAAATTCATGATATCTCCGGTATAATTACAGTAAAGAAGAATTACTCCCTTGCCCGAGTCTGCAATCTTTATGGCTTCCAGTATATTAGTTGATGAGGGAGAGGTAAATATCTGGCCGTGTGCTTCTGACATAGCCATACCTTTCCCAACATATTCCAAAAACAATGGTTCGTGGCCTGCTCCACCACCTATTACTATACCCACCTGGCCCTTGACCGGAGCATCGATCCTGGCAACAACTGTAAAATCACCCACTCTTTTTATTTTATCCTTATTGGCAAAGACAAAGCCATTGATAGTCTCATCTACAATATCTTTTGGATTATTAATAAGTTTTTTCATGACCCGACCCTCCCTGAAAAGCTTTAAGCATTATTATAAGTAATTTCCATAGTCATTTGCAAACAAAAAGATTTGACTCTTTCGCTTTTTTTGCAACTTGATTATATTTGGTCCGACCGCTATAAAGTTTCCAGAGTAATTTTCCTCTAAAAATATTTTATGATAAAATTCTTTCAAACTTGGTGAATTATTTTAGTTTCTCTACAATAAAATTATTATCAAAAAATTGCTGTAGAAAAAATTATAAATAAGTTTACCGGCATCATAATGATTGTATTTCTTACAGAGTTTTGATCGTGGAAAAAGCACTAAAATGAATAATCAAAAAAGTGAACTGGATAGGAAAGAAAAACTTGCTCTCTACAGGGTAATGAAAAAGATAAGATTTTTTGAGGAGGCTGTTTTTAAGCTTACATCCAAAGGATTTATATTGGGGAGCATCCATTTTTATTCCGGACAGGAAGCTATTGCTGCTGGTGTGTTTTCCTGCTTGGACAAGAAAGATTATATAATGAGTCATCATAGGGGTCATGGGCATTTTATAGCCAGAGGTGCTGACTTAAATAAGATGATGACAGAACTCATGGGAAGAGAAGACGGATATTGTAGAGGCAAAGGTGGAACCATGCATCTAACTGCTCCAGATATCGGAATGATGGGAACTAATGGAATTGTGGGTGGGGGCATACCTATTGCTGTCGGAATCGGTTATGCATGTAAGAATTTTGAAAAGGATAGGATTGTATTATCTTTTTTTGGAGATGGTGCGATCAATACTGGTGCATTCCATGAATCATTAAATCTTTCATCACTCTGGAAATTACCGATTATCTTTATATGTGAAAATAATCAATATGCAATTTCTACCGGAGTTGGGAAATCTTCTTCTGTAAAAGATTTGTCTGAAAGAGCAAAGTCATATGGCATCAAAGGTTTTAACATTGATGGAAATGATGTCTTCAAGATCATAAAAACTACAAAAAATGCAGTGAAAACCACCAGATCAGGAAAAGGACCTGTATTGATCGTGTGTAATACTTATAGGCAAATGGGTCATTCGATTCATGATCCCAGAACATACAGGACTGAAAAGGAAGAAAAAATGTGGAAAAAGAAGGATCCTATCATAAAATTGGAAAAGATCTTGATAGCTGACAAAGTAGTAGATCAAAATATGATCAGAAAAATTGAAGAAGAGATAGTAAAAGAAATAAATGCCGCAATAGAATTTGCCAGGGAAAGCAAAAAACCTGGTCCCAAAGACTTGTTTAATGATGTATATGCTTGATCTATGATCATATTGTAATCCCACATAGAATTGTGATTGGAGAAAAATGAATATCACTTTTGCTCAGGCAATCTCACAGGCTATAAAAGAGGAGATGATAAGGGATCCCTACCTGACTATTATAGGGGAAGATATTGGATTTTATGGGGGGTATTTTAAAGCTACCAAAGGGTTGTATGAAGAATTTGGAAGCGATCGGGTAAAAGATACTCCCATTTCTGAAACCGCTATAGTAGGAACTGCAATCGGTTCTTCACTGCTAGGGTACAGAGTGATAGCAGAGATATCGTATATAGATTTTTTAACTTTGGCTTCAGAGCAGATTATTAACCAGGCAGCTAAAATACACTATATGAGTGGCGGGAGATTAAAAGTCCCTATAGTCATAAGGACTCAAGGGGGGGCTGGAATAAGAAATGCAGCCCAGCACTCTCAATCTCTGGAGGCCTTATTCATGCATATCCCAGGTCTCAAGGTGGTAATGCCTGCTACACCACATGATGCAAAAGGACTCCTGAAGGCTGCCATAAGAGATGATAATCCAGTAATATTTATAGAGCATAAAAAACTTTATAATATGACCGGAGAAGTTCCCAGTAAAGATTATATCATTGGATTAGGCAAGGCTGATATTAAAAGGAAGGGTAAAGATATTACTATAATCAGTAATTCTTATATGACTCTTGTGGCTATAGAATCAGCAGAGCTTCTGGAAAAAGAACACGGCATTAGCTGTGAAGTGCTTGATCTGAGAAGCATATCCCCACTTGATAAAGAATCTATAATCAATTCGACTAAAAAAACCAGTAAAGTAGTAGTACTACATGAAGCCTGCAGGCAAGGTGGTATAGGAGCGGAAATAACATCTATAATCCAGGAGGAAGCATTTGACTTTCTTGATTCACCTGTTTTGAGGGTATGCGGTCCAGATAATCCAGTCCCATTTTGTTCTGATCTGGAGGATCTGTTTATATTGGATAAGGATCAGGTGAGTAAAAAGATTGTAAATCATTTTAAAATATAATGAAATACATTTATAATAAGAAGGTCTATATCTTTTAATTGTAAACCGGCCGGATTTATTGTAGAAAAAATAAGATATTAAAATAGATAAGTCATTTTAATGGAAGGGTCACAAATGAAAAAAATACTTCTATGTACAAATCCAAAAATGAATCTGAATGTGGAGGAAACTACAGAATATGCTAAAAAAATAATTTAATAATAATCACTTAGAATGAATATGATAAATCTTATTAATAAAGGAGGAAATTGATGAATATAAAAGTGCAAAGACTGGATAGTAAATCTTTTGCGCCTTTTGGGGAAATAATAGGACGACCTAAAACCAAGCCGGAGATATCCACTCCTGAGCTCGATGTATGGCCAGGTATAAGTGACATTGAATTGTGCCGTGGAAAAGGACAGTTTTACTGGATGGATGTAAAGATCCCCAGACCTTTTATATGTGATTCTCTCGAAAAGCATAAGACCTGTGGAGAAGTCTTAATTCCTATCGAAGGTCAATCAATAGCTGTATTCGGCTTATCAAAAAATAATATTCCGGAAAGTGAAGATCTTGACCAGGACACTCTAAAATCTTTTATTCTTGATGGCTCCCTGGGAGTAAACATTAATAAAGGAGTATGGCATTGGCTTCCTTACCCACTTTCCGAAAGTGCAAGCTTTGCTGTTGTATTGGAAAAAGATACTCATAAAGATGATCTTCTGATCAAAGATTTTAAAAAGGCTGAAGGCCTGACCATTAAATTAGAGTTATAAACATCACCAATAATATTATTAAAAAGATTTACGGAAGACCTCAAAAATAAAATAAATAGTATTTGCTCCAGCATCTTCATAGCCAATACTTCTTTCTCCAAGATATCTGGCCCTGCCCTTTAAAGCTACCATTTCCTTTGTAGACTCCGCTCCTTTTTTTGCAGCTATTGAAATGTCTTCAAAAGACTGTTTAAGTGGCACTTTTTTTTCTGATGAATCCTTCAAACTCTCTACTGCTGGATAAAGGGCATCGACCATAGTCTTATCCCCCGGTTTTGCACCCCCTATTGCCATTATCTTGTTTAATGATTTTGAAAACATATTGTAAAGGTCAGAGATATCAACACTTTGCTTTCCTGTATCTAATGCTTTACCCATCTCGGTAAAAAGTGTTCCAAATATTGGTCCGGTTACTCCACCAATGGTGGCTATCAATGACTTCCCGGTAGCTTGAAGCAGGTCCGAGATATTGCTGGGATCCGAGATCTTTAAATCCTCCATAACCTTGGTAAAACCCTTAGCTAGAGTTATTCCATGATCTCCATCACCAATAAAACTGTCAAGCTCAGACAGGAAGATCTTATTTTCTTGGATGGTCTTGTTGATACCATTGATAATTTTTCTAAAATCTTCAAGGTTTAATTCCTCTTTCATAAATATTCTTAAATATGTCAGATATCAATTACCTTGCAAGTTTAAAGATCTCAACAATATCTTTGGCATCTATCTGCTTTATACTTCCAGGCTTTACTGCCTTTTCAGCCATTTCTTCAAACCTGTCATCAGGAATGTCCAGATCGGCCAGTCTTGTGGGAAGTCCTAATTCCTTATAGAAGTCTTCCTGTCTTTTTATTGCTTCAAGTATTGTCTTATCAAGGTTATAGAAATCATGGTCAATATTCCAGACTCTGGTGGCCCACTGTATAAACCTGTCCATATTATACTTGTATACATACTTCATCCAGGCAGGAAAGATAATTGAAAGACCTGCGCCATGTGCAATATCATAAATAGCGCTTAGCTCATGTTCTATCATGTGAGAGACAAAATCTCCCTGTCTGCCTGTACCCAGAAGGTCATTATGGGCTATGGAGCCTGCCCACATTATTTCTGCACGGGCATCATAGTTTTCAGGGTCTTTCATAACTACAGGACCATTATTTATAGCTGTCTTTATGACTGCTTCACAAAGCCTGTCAGTTAGTTCAACATTTTTTACAGAAGTAAAATATCTTTCCATTGCATGGGCCATGATGTCAGAAACACCATTTGCAGTCTGTTCCGGGGGTAGGGTGAAAGTAAGTTCAGGATTCATTATGGCAAATTGCGGACGTATAAGCTGGTTATTTTCCCACACGATATCCCTTTTCATTGGATAACCATCATCGTCATATGTAGCTACAGCATATTGGCTGGTCTCGCTGCCTGCAGCGGGCATGGTAAGAATTACTCCTACAGGAAGTGCATCTGATGGAATTACCTTATTTGTTGCGATATCAAGGACATCACCATCATATGGTACCCCAACCGCTATTCCTTTGGCAGAATCAATTGTGCTTCCAGCTCCTACAGCCAGAACCATATCTACAGAGTTCTCCTTACATAACTTTATCCCCTCATAGATCAGATCATAGGTAGGATTAGGTTTAACCCCGCCAAGCTCTACTATCTTGATGCTGGATTTTTTTAGTGACTTCATTACTCTATCATAGAGACCACTTTTTTTGATACTTCCGCCACCATAATGTAAGAGCACAGTACTGCCAAACTTTTTTACTTCCTCACCAACAGTGTCTTCGGTACCTTTACCGAAAATCACCTTAGTACATCTTTCATAAGTAAAATTATCCATTTAACCCTCCTATTCGAATAGATTTATAATATGAGTAGATTTTACCATATGTATTAAAATAAGAAATAGTTTAGATTTATTATTAAAAAGATTATTAATTAGTGATATATTTAAAGACAAACTCCAACTTCTTTATATGCATGGAGAGGCAAATATTTTTAAAGGGTCTAATTCAATACTGAAAGAGTATTTAAGATATGCCGGAAGTTTCTATTGTAAAATGTAAAGAGATATCAAAATTAGACATAATAGAAAAAGCCTTACACAAAGCTATTTCTCTTATAGGGAGGCTTATTTCAAAAATAGTCCGGAATGATGTAATCTTCATTAAACCTAATATATTGTCAGATAAAGATCTTACAAGTGGTGCCACTACAAATCCATATGTGATAGAAGCATTAATAAATATTTTAAGGGAATACGGGGTTAAGAATATCATAATATATAGAAAAGGTTAAAAAGAAATTCAGGCTGGCATAAATTGATCTTGATAGGTTTTAAAAGCATGGAATAAAAGTAATCGAAAAAGGAGCTTGTAGTGGTTGTAAACATACTATGGAAACTTTCTTGATCAAAGCAGAATCCAGAAATCAGTTAAAAAATATTAGGGATTGTTCTTTTCTATTAGGTCAAAATGTAAAACCGCCGAAAAACCTAAAAGGTAGAGTATTAAAATTTAGCTCCTGCACAAAAGTTGTAAATTATAAAGGAGCGGCCTATGTTCCCGGGTGTCCGCCTCATATGGATATCATTAGGAATGTTTTAAAAATAAAAGCAGGCCATTATTGATAATAAATGATGTTTTTAACTATTGTGTTTTAAGGGAGGGTTTGAAAAGATGGAATATATAATAGGTGCAGATATTGGGACCACTTCTACCAGGGTTATAATCTTTGACAGTCTGGGTAATATTGTTTCTGAAGGAAGATCATCTTATCAACTAATAAGACCTAAACCTGGATGGGTGGAACAAAGAGCAGAGTGGTGGTATGAGTCTTTCTGTATTGCTTGTAAGGAAGCTCTGGGCAGTGCAAAAATAGATAAAAAAAAGATAAAAGCTTGCGGGATTACACATCAGAGGCAATCTTTTGTACCAGTAGATGAAGATCTAAATACTCTCAGGAATGGAATATTATGGAATGATATGCGATGTGGTGATCAGGCTGAGCAGGCATGTAAAAAACTGGGTATGGAAAAAATATACAAGCGAACTGGATTTCCACCGTCCACTATGACCTTATATAAGATTATGTGGATCCGGGATAATGAACCCCATATCTATAAAAATACCTATAAATTTTTGCTAGTGACAGACTATGTTATCGCCCGGTTAACCGGAAAAGTTGCAACTGTAGAAGGAAGTGCTACTTTTAGTGGTGCTCTCGATATTGAGAAGAAAAATAAGTGGGCTTTTGATATTCTAAAAGGACTTAATGTTGATTATTCCAAATTGCCAGAAAAAATATTTGCAGGTGGAGAGCCCATAGGACATATTACCAAAAAGGCTGCAATCGATACAGGAATGCTGGAAAACCTTCCTATCATTGCTACCGGAGGAGATCAGCCTGTAGGCGTTTTAGGGGTAGGAATTACCAAGCCTGGTATAGCTGGAATAAACGGAGGAACTTCATGTACAATACAGATGTATACACAAAACCTTCCGATAGATCCGGATATCAATTATTTCATCGAAATCAGTCCAGAGGGCGGATATGCACCTGAAAGTGCTATCTACAGTGGAATATCAGCACTGATGATATGGTATAGGGACAATTTTGGAAGTGAAGAAATTAGAGAAGCTGAAAAAAAGAAAAAAAATATATGGGAAGTAATTTATAATATGGCACAGGAAGTCCCTGCCGGTTCAACAGGTCTGATGACTTTACCGCATTTTGCCGGGGCCGGCGGCCCATACTGGGACGTAAGGGGCCGGGGAATAATCACAGGATTACTGGAAACTCATAATAGGAGTCACTTGATTAGATCAATAATCGAGGGACAAGCGTATGAATCTCGTAAAATAATAGAATCAATGGAAAAAGTAACCTCAAATAAGTTAAATGAGATCAGGATGTATGGGGGTTCTTCTGTGAGCAATATATTTAATCAGATTTTTTCAGATGTTTTAAATATTCCTGTTGTGACTACCGATACCTCTGAAGCTACCGCACTTGGCGCTGCTATATGTGCAGCAAAGGGTGGTGGGATTTATACTACTTTCGATGAAGCAGTTGATAATATGGTTAAAATAAATAAAAGATTTGAGCCAAATAAGGAAAATTCGGGATTGTATGATGAACTTTACAATGATGTTTATTATGAAATTTATGACCGGCTATCAGACCTGATGCATAAAACATCTTTAATAACTAAAGTTCCCTAAATTTAATAAAAAAGGAAGGGTGTTGAGGTTGATTTTCTGACATTCATATAATTAGATGGATTGATAATTAACTACTATTTTATTATAATATTTTGAGGTAAAAGGATGAACAGTAAAACTATATTAAACTTTATTATATTGGTCTTTGTATTTACTTTTGCGCTGGTGATAGGAGGATGTAAGTCGGGATCTGAAGATATTGAGGATAATATGGTATCCGAGACAGTAATTGTAGATGAAAATGAAAATACTGGATCAGAAGAAAAAGATATTGAAATCGAAAATAATCCTGTAGATCAGGGGAGTGAAGAAGCAGACCAGGAACATAATAATAATGGAGAAGTAGAAACTGAAGGCGATGACCCGAATTCAGGTGAAACTGAAGATAAACCCGAGTCTGTTGAGTTGAATGCCAGTCATGTGGGGGGTAATCCTGGAAGCATAACCATGATATTTAATCTAATAACTGGCGAGGTTAGTGGCAATCTGGAAATGAAATATTCAGAAGTATGGCTTGATGGTAATCAGACTGTGGTATGTATATATAATATTGAAGGCTATATAAAAGGGATTATGGATTTGGAAACAAGGGTAATTACTGCAGATTTTTTTGGCGAATCTAACACAGAAAACAGGGGATGCTATGAGGGGGAGCTGCAATTTTCCATGAAAGGAAAAATCAGAGAGGATTATTCAGTAGCAAGAGGAACTACTACATATGGAGGAGTTGATTGGTCAGTTTTTGATTAATAGATTTTCCAATAAGGGTATTTTAATTTTAATACTTTAAAAAAAATTTTTGCTATAATAAATCAATTTTATAAGCCACAAAAATGCATCAGTTGATGATGCTGTGGAGATATTTGAGAATGAAAAGAAATAATAGGGAAGAACTCCTTATTAAGGATTAGTAGCGATATCTTTTAGCTACCTATGATCATAATATAAGATTGGATTTATTCTCTAAAAAATAAGAATAATTATATATTAGGAGGGAAAATGGCAGGAAGGCTTGCAGGTAAAGTAGCGATTGTAACTGGAGGCAGTACCGGTATCGGGAAAGGGATTGCGGAATTATTTTTAAAAGAAGGGGCAAATACTGTAATTTGTTCACGATCCCTGGGAGATATACAAAAAGTTGCCAGCGATATCAGTAGTAATAATGCTGAGGTAATGGCATTACAGTGTGATGTTTCAAGGAGTAATGAAGTAAAGGATATGGTAAGTAAAACTGTTGAGAAATTCGGTAAGCTAGATATTCTGGTAAATAATGCAGGAATGAACCCAGCCAGGGAAGCTACATTGGTGGACCTGACAGAAGAAGAGTGGGAACAATACTTTTCCATTAATGCCAAGGGTACCTGGTTGTCCTCAAAATATTCAATCCCTGAATTACAAAAAGCAGGTGGCGGATCTATAATAATGATATCTTCCATATCTGCTCATATCGGACAGAACCTGGTCGGTTGCTATAACTCTTCAAAAGCTGCACAGGAAGGAATGGTCAGAAGCATGGCTATGGATTATGGTAAAGATAAAATAAGGGTCAATGGTATATGTCCAGCATGGGTAATGACTGACAGGACCCGGAAAGTTCGGGAGAAAATGATCGATGAGATCAAGAAAATGCATATAATCGAACGTCCTGGCACTCCAGAGGACATAGCATGGGCCGCGGTATATCTTGCTTCAAATGAATCAACATGGGTGACTGGTGCTTCTTTTGCTATTGACGGCGGTTATATGGCTAAGTAATATATGGGTTATTTTTAATTGATAAGGATTAATTTAAATAAATAATAGGACCATAATCCCATGGAGTGGAAGTTGAATTTAGAGGAAAACTAGGATTCTATAAAGCACAAGGATAAAATTTATTTAAAAGGAGTATATAGATGGTAAAAGAGAAGGAAAAAACTTCAAATGAACCGGATTGGATGGGAAAATTACCATTTCCCCCTGATAAAAAGAAGCCGGCCAGGCTTACACGTGATGGTATAGTCAAGATAGCATATGGAAAAGGAAACAGACCTGTAAGTGTGACTATTTATGCAGATACTAACCGGCTTTACTTTTCAGAATATTCAGTAAAGCCTGGAGGATGGTTTGAGCCTCCGGACATTCATGCAGGTGATGAATGTTACTATTGCTTGGAAGGAACAGCTACCATGTTTGATCCCATACACGGGGAGGTAATAGATCTAAATCCGGGTGATGCAATGATAATACCAAAAGGAGCCTGGCATCAGGGCTTCAATTTTGGAGAAAAAAATTTCAGACTCATCACTATTATTGCACCAAAAGCCTGGGCTGATGTTGATGTTAATTTTACCGGTAAACCAGCTTATTATAAAGCAGAGGATGAAAGTTAAAAAGATAAATGGAAGGTGTTGAAAAATAGTTATGAAGACTAGTTTAGATCATTTAGGGAAATGGCCGGTAGCTGGAGATGAAGCCAGGAAGAACAACCGGATGATATATTTACCAAAAGAGAAATGGCTCAATCTGATCCATGGTAAAGAAAATCATATATTGATGTCTTTTTTTGTAAGTAATGATTTTTGCCATTTTGGAAAGCTTAAAATACCTAAAGGAGTACATTCAGATCCAGAAACTCATAAAGGTGATGAAGTCCTTTTTGTCTTGAGTGGTACATTGACTATACAGGTCTATGAGGAAGGCGAGAGTGAAGCGACCGTACTTCACGAGACTTTTGAAGTCAAGGAACAAGAGCAATTTTTAATACCTGAAGGTCACAAGCATAGATACTTAAATTTTTCAGATAGTGTAGTTGAAGCTATTTTTGGAATTGCCCCGGAATTATAAAGTATTACGGTTGTTTACCTTTTAAAAATACTTGATCCATAAATCAATATATCCGCACCGCAATCTATAATATTTTCTTCAGTCTTATTATTGACAGAACCGTCTACTGCAATACTAATATTAAAATTTCCATCTATTATAATTTTCTTTATTTTCCTGATCCTCTCAAAAGAACTTTCTATAAACTCCTGTTCTCCAAATCCGGGATAAACACACATTACAATTATATTATCTATTAGAGGCAGATATTGTAGTATCTGCTTTATTTTAATATCCGGATCCAGGGCAATAGAGGATTGGACTTTTTTTGCTTTAAGATATCTCAATGCGCTTTCTGGATTTCTACATGTTTGAGGATGTATAGTTATCATATTACTTCCTGAATCAATAAACATATCAAGATACTGTTCAGGATCTTCTACTTCAAGATGAGTATCAAAAAACATAGAAGTTAATTTTCTAAGTGAAGTTATTAGGGTAGCATTGAAAGCAAAATTTCTTACAAAATGTCCGTCCATTACATCAAAATGAATACCATTAAACTTTTTATTTTCCAGATCTTTTATGATCTTCCCATAATTAGCTGCATCTGCTGAAAGAAGTGATCCAAATTTTTTAATCATTTTTTCCTCTTGTCAATAATAGATGTTTAACCTCATAATTCAATTTTAAAGATTTTTAGGTTACCTAATATGATCTCAGCTGTCCATGCCGCAGCTTTTCCGACAATACAGGGGCATTTATCCTTGTGTCCTCCCATTTTTTCAAATATTTCTTTTTCATCTTTTTTATGAAGGTCAAAAGAACGGCCAAATATCTTATCCTGAATATTGTGACAGGTCACAGTTTCATATTCAGCTATATATTTCTGATAAAGTAACTTTATCATATTAAATATACCCGACTTTGAAGATGATTCTGTTCTAAAATGTTCTATATCTCTACCAATCAGCTGCCCCATAAACAAAGCACCGCCTGAATAACCACCGCATACGCTGCTTCCCATGAGTCCTATACCGGTCGCAAGTCCTGTAGAAGCTTTAAACACTGAATCCTCTCTCTTATTGAAAGTATCCTGTAAAGCTCCAAGAGTACATTGGGCGCAGCCTCTATATATGCTCTCATACTCCCTACCCAGATTAAAGGCTTTTCTAATAAGTTTGTTTTTTAGCTCTTTCATTATATTCCAGTTTGATAAACAGATAAATAATTACATTAAGCAAAAGTAAAGTTTAGATATTTAGTTTAATTAATGAGATTTATTTTGTAAAGAATCATAATAAAAAATAATAATTCAGAAACTTTTTAAAGAATTTTTCTCAAGTTTTTTTCTTCTTTTTAAGTAGCAAGAAAAGGATAATATTACAGATCAAACCCAGTATCAATCCTATAAGTACAGCATATATTGTATAATTTTTTCCAATATGTTCTGCAATATATCCTAAGATAGGTTGAAAGACCATCATCCCGGAACCCTGTATGACAAGGATCAAACCAATTATTGTTCCGGCAGCCTTTGGTGCTTCTTCCACCGGTATAGATTTGGCAAGGGGAAATATACTGGAAAGAAATAGGGCTTGAAGTGCTAAAAATATTATTTTAATATAGATTATTGGGACCAGACTTACTATTAAGAGACAAAATACTCCTACTATATATCCCAAGGTCAATATTCTGATCTCTGAAAATTTTTTCAGCAGTTTATTAGTAATCAACAGGCCTATGATCGAGAATAACCAGTATATTGATAATATTGCTGCACCATACTTTATCTGAACATCAAATGCTGAAAAATAAGTCGTAAGCCAGGCAGAAAGTCCGAATATTGAACCGGCATAGAAGAATAGTAAAATAGCTGAAGTTATTATTACAGGATTTTTTATTAATAATATGAGTCCGGTACTACCTGCTTGATCTTTTATTATTTTCGGATCTATTGTTTTTCTTTCATTACTATTTGAACTGTCATATGTATGCAGAGAACCTCTGCCAGGAGCAATGATAAAGAAAAGTACCACAAGTACGGCAAATAGAAATGATATTAATAAAAAAATGTTTCTTGATCTTATATTTAGAAATAGCGTGGTGCTTACAAAAAAAGGTCCAAGAACACTGCCCAGGTACCATAGCAGGTTTAATTTTACAAAAATAGGACTGCGGTTTTTCAGGTAAAATTGCGAGACATATGTATATATAGAAGCATCTATTGTGCCATATCCAAGCCTTATTATGACCATCACTAGGATGAAGAGAATAAAGTTTATGCATAGACCAAAAAGTAAAAATCCGATCAGTATAAGAATGATACCGATGATTATTATTTTCTTCGTGTCGAACCTGTCTCCCAATTTACCTGCAGTATAATTTGCTATCAGTAAAAAAATCATTCCTATAAAAAGTGCAATTCCTATAGAATCGAAACCCACATTTAGTTCTTTTGCTATTAAAGGTATTAGAGGATCGACGGAGGAAGTGGCAATTCCAAATACTAGAAAAATAAAATACAGGATAATCAGTGCAGAATTTTTACTATCTTTTTTTATTAAGGCATTCAAAATTTTAAAAGTAATATTTTTCTTTTTACTAGTGAAAGGCTTGTCAGACAAACCAAAAATCCAAGGTAGATATTAATTCAAAATAAAGAAAAATACTAGCAGTAATCCTTAAAACTTCTATTTTGACCATAGATTATATTTATGGAACCCTTAAAGATTTAATATTACCCTCATCCCATAATATGTTTTCGAGATTATAAAATTGTGGCCGGGGGACTCAAAAGTGCAATTATTAATAAATTATAGGTAATACTGAAATAAAGAATATGTTACAATGATATTACTAATGCAATATTCAAGGAGGGTATTATGGCATTTACGCTGGCAATTGGTGAAAAAGCACTAGATTTCAAATTGCCCGCTACTGATGGGAAGACTTATTCCCTGGATTCTTTTTGTGATGCAAAAATACTGGTATTATTTTTTACCTGTAATCACTGCCCGTTTGTAACAGGTTCTGATGAAGTGACCAGAAAAACTGTTGAATATTTTACTGATCAGAATGTTGTCTTTGCGGGGATCAACTCAAATAGTAAAAATACTTATTCTGAAGATTCGTTTGAATTCATGGTAGAAAGAATGAGAGAGCATAAATTTCCCTGGGTATATCTTCATGATGAGAGTCAAGATATGGCAAGAGCTTATGGTGCATTGAGGACACCACATTTTTACGTCTTTGATGAAGATAGAAAACTGATCTATACAGGAAGGGGAGTAGATGACCCCAGGGATACAGACAGGATGACAGTAAATGATCTCTGGAATGCACTGGAAGAACACCTGTCTGGAAAACCTATCACAAATCCAATCACTAATCCAATTGGTTGTAATGTAAAATGGGATGGCAAAGATGCTCATTGGATGCCATCTGAAGCATGTGATCTAGTGTAGGATTATTAGAAAAAAAGAACCGGGGAAGTAAAAATAAATATTTTATCCATTAATATATGGTCATGAAAATACGATTGACAATTGAAGTTTGATTAAATAAAATTAATAGAGCATATCAAAAAAGCACAAATGATATTAGAAGAGAGAGGGGGGGTCGAACAATAATCTTCTATAAAAGTAGTTTTATATTTTAAAAATCAAAGGAGGTAAAAATGAAGAAAGTAGGATTATGGCTTGCTTTAATAGTTGTCATAGTAGCTGTGACCGCAGTTTTTTCGCTGTCTGGATGTAAAACTGAAGCAGCACCAGCCGAAAAAGCAGCAACTGAAGAAGCACCAGCCGAAGAAGAAGCACCAGCCGAAGAAGCAGCAGACCTATCTGAGTTGGATATCGTTTTCATAGTAAAGGTTGACGGTATTGCATGGTTTGACACAGAAAGAGCAGGACTTGATGCAGCCGCTGCTGACTATGGTTTCAATGCAACGACAATTGGTCCCCCTACTGCTGATCCAGCATTACAAGCACAGATGATAGAGGACCAGATCGCTGCGGGCGTAGAAGCTATAGGAATAGTTCCTAATGATCCAGCCGCAGTTGAAGCAGTGTTTAAAAAAGCAATGGATCTAGGTATTATTACTTTTGCTCATGAAGGCTCCGCTATGGAAAACATCAACTTTGATATCGAGGCAATGTCAAATCAGGTATTTGGTGAGACCATATTTGAGAGAGGAGTAAGTGACTCCGGTGAAACAGGAGAGTATGTATGGTCAGTTGGATTGCTTACCTCTACATCACATAATGAATGGGTTGATGCTGGTATAGCTCTGCAGCAATCAAAGTATCCCGACAAAGTCAACGCTCTGGGATATGGTGCTGGTTCAGACAGGTTTGAAGAGCAGGAAGATACAACTATTGCTCATGATAAAATACTTGAATTCTTGAATACTTATCCAGAGCTTAACCAGATCTTTGGAAGTCCGATGACTACAATGGTTGCAGCTGGACTTGCAATTGAAGAAAAAGGCCTAAAAGATAAGGTATTTGCCTGTGGAACCGGTCTTCCAATTACTATTGGTGACCACCTGAGAAACGGTGTAGTACAGGAAGGATTCTTCTGGGATCCCTGGGGTGTAGGATATGCATTAGGCTATGCAGTCATGATGGAATATCTGGGAACTCCTATGGAACCTGGAGACCCTGTTTTAAAACCTGACGGAACACCACTAAAAAGATATGAAGGAATTGACAGGATTGTAAATGCAGCAGGTGGCGATGTAATATTTGGAACTGGTCTTGAAAGAGTAAACTTAGACAACCTTGATGAGTGGGATGAAATATTCAAGGGCTATGGATTCTAAAGATATTTTAGAATCAAATGATCATTAAATATAATTCAAACAAGTTGGTTGTAATTGAAAGATTCTGACCAACTTGTTTAACTAAGTATTATAATAATAAATTATTAACCTAGAGTTAAAGGTATTATGGCGAATAAAGAGTTTTTAAAAGTTACAGGAGTAAGTAAAAGATTCGGAGCCGTAAAAGCCCTGGATGATGTGAGCATAACTATAGAAAAGGGTGAAATACACTGCCTGGTAGGGGAGAACGGCTCAGGAAAATCCACATTGATAAAGATTATCTCTGGCGTTTTAACTGCTGATGAAGGCGAGATTGTAATTGATGGAAAGAAGTATAGTAAGGTTGATACCATTCAGGCAGTTAAAGATGGGATTCAGGTGATTTATCAGGATTTGTCACTTTTCCCTAATTTTTCTGTAGCTGAAAATATATCACTCAACCAGAGGCTTGAAAAAAGAGCGAAATTTGTAAACTGGAGAGAGACAAGAAGAATCGCTGAAAATGAACTCAAGGAGATAGGAAAGAAAATAGATATTGATGAGTTGGTCGAGGATCTATCAGTATCTGACAAACAAATAGTAGCTATATCAAGAGCCCTGACTTCTGGAGCAAAGTTGATCATAATGGATGAACCTACTACTGCTTTGACAAAAAGTGAAGTTAATTCTCTGTTCTCCATTATTACTGATTTAAAAGAAAAAGGAATATCAACCCTTTTTGTCAGTCATAAACTTTCAGAGGTATTTGATATATCTGAAAGAGTTACTGTTATCAGGGATGGGAAAATAGTAGGGACTTATGATCCTGATAATATCAATAATGAGGAATTGATATTTCACATGACTGGAAGAAAAGTAGAGACTTCAACATATGAAGCTGTTGTTAAAAAAGACGATGGTAAGCCTTTATTGGAAGTTAAGAATCTGACCAAGAAAGGAAATTTTGTTGATATTAATTTCAAATTATATTCTGGAGAGATCTTAGGAATAATTGGACTCCTGGGTTCCGGCAGGACTGAAATGGCTTCAGCAATATTTGGCTTACTAAGACCAGATTCAGGCGAGATCTTCCTTGAGGGTAAGAAAGTGAATATCAATTCTACTCAAACTGCTAAAAAATTGGGAATAAGCTATCTTCCGGAGGACAGACTTTCTCAGGGTTTGTTCATATCAAAGGAGATAGGTGAAAATATAATTGTCACTAATCTTTGGAAGTTTGTTAATAAAATAAAATTATTGAATCTGACCCGGGCAAGGAAATCAACAAATGATCTTGTAAAAAGTTTAAATATAAAAACACCATCTGTAGATCTTCCGGTAAATAGTCTTTCTGGTGGAAACCAACAAAAAGTGGTTGTAGCCAAGTGGATATCAACAAATCCCAAAATCTTTATTCTGGATGGTCCCACGGTGGGAATAGACGTAGCCTCCAAAAGGGATATTCATATGATAATGAGGGATCTGGCAAAACAGAGAATGGGAATAATAGTGATCTCTGATGAGATACCAGAAGTATTGCAGAATTGTAACCGGATTTTAGTTATGAGAAAGGGCAGGATCCTTAAAGGATTCGATACAAAAGCGACAACGGAAGAGGAATTAAACGAACTAATAACAATGGCAGAAGAACCTGTTTAACTGAAGAAATATTCTCAGGTTATTCTTTTTTATGGAATCTGGTGATAAAAGGAGCTGAATTTGAAAAGGATATTTAGGCAAAATGAGATTTATGTATTTTTTATATTAATTGCATTTTCTATTCTGATAACTTCTTTTAACAGGTCATTTTTTTCCCTGGAGACATTATTTGACCTTTTAAGAGGACATTCATTTGAAGCAATACTGGCAATAGGATTTTCTATAGCCCTTCTTTCCGGGGGCATAGATGTATCTTTTACAGCTGTTGCCATTACAGGTGCTTATTTGGGTAATTTACTACTAGTATCTACAGGGATTGACAATTTAGCTTTAGGAATTATTGTATCCTGTCTGGTAGGTGTAATCCTGGGAGCAGTTAATGGTTTTTTTGTGGGATATTTTAAAATTCCTACATTGATCGTGACACTGGGAACTTTGACTCTTTTTTGGGGTGCACTCACAACCTATCTTCAGACCTTTGTCGGTAAAACTATTATTTCTGTAATGCCGGCGTCTGTGGTAGCTTTTGGAAAAATGAATGTTTTTACCCTGACTACATCTGAAGGTACAACCATTGGGATGCCTCTATCGGGGGTAATATTCATAGCACTTGCAGTATTTACCTGGGCTCTTTTAAAGTACACCACACTTGGAAGAAGTATTAAAGCGCTTGGCGGTAATATGGAAGCTGCACAAAGATCCGGTTTTAAAATCGTGTTTATTCAGATCTTCATATATAGTTATATAGGATTTTTAGCAAGTATTGCAGGTTTTCTGCATGTATCATATCTCAGAGTCGCAAGTCCTCTTTATATGATAGGCAGTGAGATAAATATCATTGCAGCAGTTGTGCTAGGTGGAGCAAGTATTATGGGAGGTAAAGGATCTGTTATTGGAACAGTACTTGGAATCTCCCTTCTTACAATAATCCGTACCAGTCTTATTTTGATGAAAATACCTTCATATTTTCAACAGGCTGTCATCGGGCTTATTATTATAGTCAGTGTTACAATAACAGCATTCAGGGAGCAAAGAAAAGCTAAACAGACAAGAATCCTTGATGTGGCATGATTTTATTTTTATCTAAACTGGTTTAGGAGGTTACTATTGGTAATTATTAGAAATAAAAAAACCTTGGTTTTGTTTATTATAACTATATTTGTAATTGGCATAATGTCAATATTGAGACCGGAGACTTTTTTTTCTATGAGGAATTTTCAATCAATGAGTGTTCAGATACCGGAATTCGGACTTCTGGCTATAGCTATTTCTTTGTGTCTTCTGACTGGTGGAATCGATCTTTCAGTGGTAGCAACTGCAAATCTGACAGGGATTACTACAGCCTGGTTTCTTACTAATTTAATAACTCCTGAAATGAGCAGTACAAGTACGCTGCTTATGATAATATTGATAATCGTGATGGCTCTGGTATTATCAACATTTTTAGGATTTATAAATGGCATGCTTATAACGAGAGTAGGAATAACTCCGATCCTGGCAACCCTGGGAACCATGGGACTTTTTAGTGGACTGGGTGTGATAATAACTAAAGGCGTAGGTATTACTGGACTGCCCGAAAAATTTCTGTTTCTGGGAACAGCTATTATTGGAAAAGTACCCATTCAATTGTATATATTTATGGTAGTTGTACTTTTGGTTGGACTTGTAATAAATAGGACCCTATTTGGATTCAATGTTTTTATGATAGGGGCCAACCCGATTGCTGCCCGTTTTTCTGGTATCAATATAAATAGTGTTTTAGTACGTGTTTACATGATGTCAGGCTTCCTTGCAGGGATCTCAGGCCTCCTTATAATCTCCAAAGCTAATTCTGCCAGATCTGGTTATGGAGCAGCATTCTTACTGCCGGCTGTACTTGTAGCAGTTATGGGTGGAATCGATGCCAGGGGTGGATTTGGGAATATCACTGGTGTTGTCCTCAGCCTGCTCCTGCTTCAAAGCCTGCAAAGTGGATTCAATATACTTGGTTTCAGTTCTTTCTTTAAGAATATAATACTGGGTGCGATGCTGTTATTGGTAATGGTCATCAATTATTTAGGAGCCAGAGCAGCAGAGAAACTTGAGCTCCGGCGTGAGCTATTGAAAGTCTCAAAAGAGTAAATCAAATGATTTAAATAGAGAGGAAGTCACAACAATGTTATTAGATGAATTAGACGTAAAATGGGAAGAGGGAAAAATCAATCAGATCTGTGAAGTTGTTTGGAGCCTGGAAGACAGGGTAGAAAAATACTGGAATGATTTTGGTTTTGGTCCCTGGTTTTTCTGGGATTTCTTACCCCCAGACCTTCATTCATGTTATTACAGGGGAGTAAAAGTAGAAGCAGGATTTAGACTCGCACTTGCACAGATAGGTCCAATACAATATGAACTTACTCAGCCACTGTTTGGAATGGGGATACATAGAGAATTCCTGGAAGAAAGAGGTGAAGGAGTACATCATTTAAAGATGTATTTTGAAAATATTCCCAAAACAAAAGAGATGTTTGCCAAGAAGGGTATTTATGTACTACAAGAAGGAAGGTATAAAGAAGATGACTGGCATGTCTTCTTTGATACCGAAGAAAAGTATGGGATTATTTGGGAAATTGGTAATTGTAAAAGTATAGGACCACCAGATAAGATATATCCTGAAAAAAAATAGCTTCTATATATTAATATTTTTACAGAGCCATAAAAAGGTACTACATATTTTAAACGGTATATCAGAAAAAAATTACAATTTTATATATACCTAAGTAAAAAGTTTTTATATTTTCAAGATTTTCAATTTTCTAAATATTTATTATTTTTCTTGTTTTAAAAAATAGGGACATACTAAGGGAGGAGTAATAAATGATCTATAATAATCTGGGGAGATCAGGACTAAAGGTATCCGCTGTTTGCCTCGGCACCATGACTTTTGACACTAAAGGCATGTTCGAAGATTATGGTAATGTAGAATTAAGCGATGCCAAAAAACTTATAGATCTGGCAATAGATAATGGGATAAATCTATTTGATACTGCAGATTCTTATTCCGGAGGAAGTTCAGAGGAGGCTCTGGGCAAAGCTCTTGGTAAAAAAAGGAAAGATGTTCTTATCTGTACAAAAATCCGTTTTCCAAGTGGAACGGGAGTAAATGATCTTGGTCTTTCAAGGCACCATATAATCGAAGGTTGTAATGGAAGTTTAAAAAGGCTTGGGACAGACCACATTGATATCCTTTTACTCCATGCTTTTGATCAATTAACTGATCCGGAAGAGACTATGACCGCTCTAGATGACCTAGTAAGACAGGGCAAGGTGAGGTATATTGGTTGTTCTAATTTTGCTGGATGGGAAGTAATGAAATCAATATCTGTTTCAGAAAAACTCGGTCTTGAAAAGTTTATTACTTACCAGGCATATTACTCCCTGGCTTCCAGGGAAGTAGAGCACGAAATAACACCGGTATGTCTGGATCAGGGAATAGGAATCACATGCTGGAGTCCCCTGTCAGGAGGATTCTTTACTGGTAAGTACAGGAGAGGAAAACCCAGGCCAAAAAGTGGAAGAAGAAGTGATCCAGACAATGTCACCAATATATTTGCACCAGTTGATGAAGAAAAAGGATATGATATTGTAGATGCACTGGATGAAATAGCGGAAAAACATGATGCTTCGATCTCACAGGTATCATTAAATTATCTATTTAATAAACCGGTAGTTTCTTCTGTGGTTGTTGGTTCTAAAAAAATGAAACACCTGGAAGAGAATATCAGATCAACTGAAATAGAGCTGGATAGAGAAGATATAGCAAAGATTGATAAAGTAAGTGAGCCAGCCCATCTTTATCCTTACTGGTTTAAAAAATCAATATGGGAAAAAGATGGTATAAGAGTATAAGATCACTTTTTTAGTTAAAATATAGGTTTTCGTGAATACTAATGAAACATAGATTTTTATTATTAATTATATTTAGATTATAAGAAACAGATTGGTAAAAATATGAAAGTAATAAGGGCAGGGTTCATTGGAGCAGGATTTGTAGGTCCTGTACATATGGAAAATATAAGAAGATTAGGTTTTGTAGAAGTAAACGCAGTTGCAGAGAAGAACCAAAAAACAGCTGAGGAAATTGCTGGAAGACTGGGGATATTAAAAGCATATGGAGACTGGGAAGATCTTGTGGCTGATCAGGAAATTGATGTAGTACACATTACTGCACCTAATGAGCTCCATTTCCCAGCGGCAAAAGCAGCACTTGAAGCTGGAAAGCATGTTATTTGTGAAAAACCACTCACTCTTGATCTTGAGGAATCAAAGATCCTGGTTGAACTTGCCCGAAAGACTGGACTGGTCAATTCCGTAGGTTTTAATATGATTTTTTATCCCATGGTGAGGCAGGCTAAGGAAATAATAAAGAGAGGGGAACTTGGTAGGTTATTCTTAATTCACGGAAGATATTTACAGGATTGGCTCTCAAGAGATTCAGATTATAACTGGAGGGTAGAGGCGAAATATGGTGGGGAATCAAGGGTGGTTGCCGATATTGGTTCCCACTGGATGCATATGGTCCAGATGGTCTCAGGGAAAAAGATCAAATCAGTTTTTGCAGATAAGACAACTTTCTACCCGGTCCGTAAAAAACCTTCTGTTGAAATAGCAACTCAGACCGAAAGTGAGCTAAAAGAAGGAGAATATACCGAAATTGAAATCGACACCGAGGATCACGCGACCATAATGTTTAAATTTGAAAATGGTGTTAAAGGTGTATTAATAGCGGCTCAGGTCTGTCCTGGCAGAAAGCAATTTATAGAATGGGAGATAAATGGTTCAGAGAAAAGCATGTCATGGAACGGACAGGAACCTAATGTATTATGGATAGGAAATAGAAGTGCCACGAATGAGATATTTATTAAGGATGCAAATATTCTTGATGAAAATGTAAAGAAATATGCTTCTTATCCAGTTGGTCTTTCTGAAGGTTATCCTGATTCATGGAAAAATATATTATCAGCAGTTTATGAACATATTTCAAATATCAATGCAGGTATTGATACAGTACCGGATTATCCTACATTTGAGGACGGATACAGGATCCAACTATTGATAGATTCTGTGCTGCAGAGTGCTGAGAAAAATAAATGGATTGACATTATTTAAGAGTGTTTTAAGATTTTAGATTTTTAATATTTTGAAAGTCATATTTGAATGGTATTTACTTTGGAACTGTAAATAATAAAGGGAAAAGAGGTAAAAAATGCAAAAAATATTAAATGACCCTAAAGATTTTGTAAATGAGATGCTTCAGGGCATACTTGCAGCTCATCCGGAACAACTAAAATCAGTAGCAGGTGATTTGAGATGTATAGTCAGGTCAGATAAGATTAAAGAGGGTAAGGTAACCATATCAACTGGCGGCGGTTCAGGTCACCTGCCAGTGTTTTTAGGTTATGTAGGTAATGGAATGATAGATGGTTGTGCTGTAGGGGGAGTATTTGCTTCTCCAAGCGCGGAACAGATGTTAAATGTTACAAAAGCCATAGATAAAGGAGCGGGAGTACTATATATCTATGGTAACTATTCAGGAGATATAATAAATTTTGATATGGCAGCAGAGTTGGCAGCGATAGAAGATATAAAGGTAGATACGGTCATCGCAGCTGATGATGTAGCTTCCTCCCCCAAAGGAAAAGAAGATAAAAGAAGAGGGGTAGCAGGTATATTTTATATGTATAAAATTGCCGGAGCTGCAGCTGAGGAAATGAAAGGACTTGCTGAAGTAAAAAGGATTGCAGAAAAAGTAAGAGATAATACCCGGACCATGGGTGTGGGACTTTCACCCTGTATAATACCTGAAGTTGGAAAACCAACTTTTGAAATGGCAGAAGGTGAGATGGAAATAGGAATTGGGATCCACGGGGAAACTGGAATGGGAAAAAGTAAACTTGAAAGTGCGGACGAGATAACTCAAACCATAATGGATAAACTAATTCCGGATCTTCCATATAGTAAAGGCAATGAAGTATCAGTATTAGTAAATGGATTGGGAGCTACTCCAAAAGAAGAATTGTATGTCGCATACAGAAAAGTAAGCCAGGTCCTTAAAGATAAGGGTATATCAATATATAAACCATATATAGGTGAGTTTGCCACTTCTATGGAAATGGCAGGTATGTCTATCACTCTATTAAAACTGGATG
>PVMK01131408.1_pt1 | contig 33057 bp, 29 predicted proteins | sample 1853481 | NCBI WGS metagenome assembly PVMK01 (sample SAMN08533507, study PRJNA380276) | Marine sediment metagenome, whole genome shotgun sequencing project.
CGCGATGCTTTTCAGCCGCAGGTGGCGAAGAATATAGGCATGACGGGCTATCGAGTTGTCACGTTGCGCCTGGAATTTCCTTTGCTGGGCGATCAACACGTCAACAATGGTCCGTGTGCCCACTTCAAAACCAGCCTGGGTCGCTTCCAGCGCGCTCTCTGCTGAAATTCGCGCTTGTTCAAACGCCTGAACCTCCTGGATACCCGCGAGAATGGCGCGAAAGGCATTTTGTGTTTCACGCACTGTTATGCGTTGCACATCATCCAGGTCCTGCCCGGTCGCATCCATCAGCAAGCGGGCCTGGCGGGTGCGGGAACTGACCACACCGCCCAGGTAAATCGGAATGTTGAGCTGAAGCGAAACCGTCGTGTCGTCAACACCCAGGTCGGTCCGTGCAATCGGCTGTTGAAAGTCATCACGAATAATAAATTTGCTGTTTTCAAAATCATTATAAGTTGCCACCAGGTCAAGCGTGGGGAAATGCCCGGTTCGGGCCAGCCGCATATTGGAGTCAGCAATCTCAACCGCCGCGTGACTGGATAAAACGGTGGGGTTGTTCGACAACGCGATCTTTACCCACTGGTCTGCACTGGGCGGGTCTGGCTCGACCAGGGGTAATACTTCCTGCAAAGCATCGAACTCCTCAAAATACTGGCCGGTCAACGCTTTGAGTTCTTCCTTGGAGTCCGCCAGGTTATTCCTGGCCACGATGGCGCGCGCCCGTGCGTTATCGTAACTGGCCTTGGCTTCGTGGACATCGGTAACCGCGGTCAGGCCAACCTCGAAACGCTGCTCTGCCTGTTCATACTGCCTTTTCAATGCCAGTTCTTCGGCTTCGGCGAAGGTTACGCCATCCATCAGGGTGAGTACGAAAAAATAACTGTCGGATACCCGCAGCAGAAAATCCAGGTATACCACCTGGTAAAGTGCATCCGCCTGGGTGATCTGCCCGCGGGCTACGTCTAACTGTTCGTAGTTGGCCTGGTCATACAGACTTTGTTGCAGCCTCAGTCCATAATTGCGGGTTTTCTTGGTTTTTGTGTCGGAAAAATCCGCTTCGGGAATAGTGGTCTTGGTGTGGCCCTTGTTCCAATTACCGCTGGCGCCCAGTTGGGGAAGCAGGTTCGCCCAAGCCTGGGTCTTGTTCTCAGCCGTGGCTTCACGGCGATACTCGGCGGCCTGCAATCTCGGATCACTTTTCAGGGCCAGGTCATGTACACCAATGAGATCTACAGCCATTACCGCTGGTGAAACCATCAGGCTCGAGCAGACTATCCACAGCAGTTTGAACTTATTCAACATACCCAACTCCCTCAGTATTTTTACACGCCTGTATTCAGTACCGGCTCACGGCCGGCGGGGACGGCTCCCCATACACTTCCTGACTAAAAAACGAATTCCGCAGGTTCTTCCGCATTGATCAGCCTCGGCAAATCTGTTTCAAACAGACTTTCCTCACGCCATTCCGTGACGCCCAGGCGGGTCAATAAGCGGGCTTCCATGGCCGGCGAATCACCGGTGATGACAAACATCCGTCCGCCCGGATTGACCCAGCCGAGGAATTGTTCCGGTACGGCCGGAACGGAACCGGTGACGACAACAACGTCGTGGGCCTGCTCCGGCTGCCAACCCCGCATCACGTCGCCCACGAACAACTCGGCGTTGCGGATGTTTTTCTCTTCCAGCCTTGCTTTCGCCGTCTCGTGCAGCTCTTCGAAAATCTCAACACTGACAACGCACTTTGCCAGCGAGGCCAGGCAAGCCGTGATAAAACCGCTTCCGGTACCGATTTCCAACACCGTATCATCTTCACCCAGGTCGAGTGCCTGTAAAACGCGGCCCTCAATATTTGGCCGCATCATGACCTGCCCGGCTTCCAGGGGAATTGACATATCCGCGAACGCCAGTTTGCGATATTTCACCGGTACGAAGTCTTCCCGGCGAATGGACTCCAGCAATGACAACACCCGGCCATCAAGTACTTCCCAGGGTCGAATTTGCTGCTCCACCATGTTGAAGCGCGCGCGCTCAAAATTCATGCTCATTTTTCAGGTCTCCGGCCAGCGTTGATCCAATACCAACCCCTAAGGGTTAAGGCTTGCGGGACATTGCATCAAGCGAAAGAGTGCACGTTCCGGCATTCTGGATTAAGTGCCATTAGTCACAAAACTACCAGAAATCGCGGGGAACCCTCAGGGGCGCCCACGATCCGGGATCGGGTGGCCGCAGCGGTTCAAAAAGTGGTCAAATCAATCTTTCGGGGCTACTATGACCGCCTCACTGCACTCAATCGTTGATTTCAGGTCTTATATTGATGTTTCCAGTTCCATTTCAATGAAATACAGGAAAAACTTTTTGCAAGTAATTAACAGGTATTCCGGTCATGAGTAATGAATCCAACCGTCACGCAAGGTTCAATGAACTGGCGGACAACTATGGCGCCGATCTGTACCGGTACGCGATGTGGATTTGTGGAAATGACGCGCTGGCCAAGGACCTGGTCCAGGAAACTTATTTACGGGCCTGGAAAGCGCTGGATAAATTGAATGATATCGGTGCGGCCAAGAGTTGGCTGATTACGATTCTACGCCGGGAATACGCCAGAACCTTCGAGCGCAAGGTTCCAAAATTTACGGACGTGGAAACCGTGGTCATAACGGAAGACAGTGAGCTGGAACCGGACGACCGCACGGAAATAAAATTGCTGCGCCAGAGCATCATGGAGTTGGCGCCGAAATACAGGGAACCCCTGTTGTTGCAGGTGGTTCTGGGGCACAGTTGTCAGGAAATATCAGAACAACTGGGAATTAGTAAGAGCGCCGTGATGACACAACTTTTCCGGGCGCGTGAGCAGTTGAAATCAAGACTGCGTAAAGATGGAGTAACAGGTAATGTCCATGAACTTTTCTGAGTTCATTCGCCAATTGGGAGCGGAACCCCGTAGCCAGGATCCGGAGTTCCTCCGTGCGCGCCAGTCTTCCCCGGATTTTCTCCAGGCAGCTGAAGAGGCTGACGCCTTTGAAGAGAAGTTGGCGCGGGCGATGGACCTGCAGTTACCTGATGACATGATGGAAAGCATCCTGCAAATCAGCCGGAACCCTGCCGGAACCGCCGCAACCGAAACCACACCCTGGTGGCGATCGATGGCTTTGGCCGCCGGAATCCTTATTGCTGTTGGTGCGGCCGGCATCACCTGGAATATGAACCGGGGCTGGGATAGTGTCGATGAATACCTGGCAGACCATTACGGCCACGACGGGCCCAGCCTGGTTGCACGCGCTGGCGGAAAAACCACGAAAGACATCCAGGCGATTTTTGCCTTGTTCAATGTTGAGGCCACCCCCGAGTTGGCTGGGATTGTCAGCGTCATCAAATACTGCCCTACGCCGGATGGCAAGGGTGTACACATGGTCCTGAACACGAGTGAAGGGCCGGTGACGGTGATTTACATGCCCGCTACCGAGGTCATTGACCACGAAACCCTTGAATTCGACGGCATGCAGGCCCTGCTGGTCAGCCTGGAAAAAGGTTCCGCTGCGATCATTGGAACCGGTTCGCAGGACATCTCGGCACTCTATTCGGTTGTTCAGAATTCCATTCTTCCTGAATTCGGCAACGCCTGAGAATATTTGATTCTGGAAAAAAGCGTTTTTGTCCGCCAAGGACGCTAAAAATTAATAGATTATTCGATCTCATGATGAGATTTACGGCCAGTTTTGCGAATGTACGGCTTGGCAGTCCAATATAGCGCCTTTCCTTTGCGTCTTTAGCGTCTTTAGCGGATTATCTCTCTTTGCACAGACAGAAAATCTGGTATCTTTGAGGCTATGATCCGTCAAATAACTACCCGGGCCAAAATATTGTGGATTGGCATTCCTTCGGTGCTGCTTTTGATCTGCGCCGCGATGATGTTCTGGCTCAATTACGAGCCCCCTCTGTTTAATCCCGTTGCACGGGCAACCGTACATGCCCAGGAGCATGGTCAACAGGTCGTGGTCGGGTACACCACTACCGCTACCCTGATCGAGACCGTGAATGTATTGCTTAACAAACGCGGCGGTTACATGTCCAATGACATCATGCCGCCCTGGGTTTTCCTGGACAATGTTCCAAACTGGGAATTCGGCGTTTTAACGCAGGTGCGAGACCTGGCGCGGTCCATGCGGAATGACTTCAGCCGCTCCCAGACCCAATCCACGGAGGACCCGGACCTGGCCGAGGCAGAACCCTTGTTTCATTATGACAGCGAACGCTGGTTTCCACCTGATACTGAAGGCCGCTACCGTAAGGCCGTAAAAGCGACAGAGCGCTACCTGGCCCGCCTGTCTTCTCCGACAAATCCGGAAGCACAGTTTTTCGCTCGCGCAGATAATCTGACAGACTGGCTGGCGGTCGTGGAAAAACGGCTGGGCTCCCTGTCACAACGGCTTTCGGCCAGTGTAGGACAGGTGCGCCTCAATACGGATTTATCCGGTGATGCAGGTGCTCGCCAGTCCACTGCATCACCGGAATTGCAGGTGGTCAAGACGCCGTGGACGCAGATCGACGATGTTTTCTACGAATCCCGCGGGCACACCTGGGCCCTGGTGCATTTCCTGAAGGCCATGGAAGTGGACTTTGAAGATGTGCTGCGTAAGAAAAACGCACTGATCAGCTTCCGCCAGATCATTCGTGAACTCGAGGCCACCCAGGAGCCTCTGCACAGCCCGATGGTGCTCAACGGCAGTCAATTCGGCCTTTTTGCCAACCATTCCCTAATGTTGGCCAATTACGTCGCCCGCGCCAACGCGGCCATCATCGACCTGCGGAACCTGCTGCGGCAAGGGTGACCCAGCTCGTCATTCACCAGGCCCATCTGCCCTACGCAGGGCAACTCGATCCGCGCGGGACAGCACTTGTTGACCTGGTCGTCATTCATTGCACGGAACTCCCCGACCTGGTCATCGCCCGGGAGTTCGGGACGCGAATTCACTACCGGAAGTCCGGTACCGGCCATTCAGGACACTACTACATAGACCGTGACGGCCGGGTTGAACAGTGGGTTCCGCCTGAACGCATCGCCCACCACGTGCGCGGATTCAATCAACGAAGCCTGGGGATCGAACTGGTCAACCGGGGGCGCTATCCCCACTGGCTCAACTCCAACACCCAGGCCATGACCGAGCCTTACACGGAAGAACAAATCACCAGCCTGATCCAGTTGCTGAATTTTTTATGTGCTGCCAACCACCAGCTCAAATGGATTGCCGGCCATGAACAACTTGATTCGGAAAAAGTCCCGGCTACCGATGATCCCCGTTTGCAGGTTTATCGCAAGCGTGATCCCGGGCCGCTTTTCCCGTGGCAAGAAGTACTCCGCTCAATCCCTCTCAAAGCCTATCGTTGACCCCTCTCGCTATCGTTGACCGGTATTTATGGCGATAATGCGGCCTTTGTGGATCACCACGATCTGTTCCAGGGCCCTGGAGCTCCTTTTGTAATACCAGCGCTCGACACGAACCTTTTTCTGATTTCCCTGCGCCCGGGTATTTTCATATCCCCTGTCCTTGTACCGCGGCTCACCACAACGCTGCAGCAGGTCACCGGGGGAATCTCCCGTACGGATAATTTTCCGCCCACAGCGGAAACTGTCCGCAGTCGCCGAATCGATAAATACCCCCATCACCAACAAACAGGCTATGAAGAAGCGTGCCTGCCGGCCCCTGGCTCTACCTGCCTTCTTTCTTCCTTTTAAGCATTCATTTTGCATGCCCGCAGTGTAGCCCCAAGGATTTGATATTCCGATAGGAAAACCACCCGGATCACTGTAGGAGTATGCTGCTGTAAACTAAGGGCTTCAGCTTCACCTCGAAAGGAATGAATATGATCAAAACCAATATTTTCAAATACGGAATAAGCGCCACCATCATGACGCTCACCATACTGGCGGCACCGCCAACCCTTGCGAATGACGAACAGACCAGGCTGGACGCCGCCTGCGAGGCCGCCCGGCAAGAGAAACTGGCACCCCTGCGCGCCGGGTTCATCGATGAGTGCGTTGAGAAAAAGCAACGCCCCGACCGTGCTGCCTGTGAGCGGTTTTATGCGGACTTCGGCAACCAGTCCGGTAACCGGGCGCCCCTGTTCTACGATCTACCCGAATGTGTGAAGGCATTTGAATACAGGCGTAAATAGGCCTTTGAACACCATCCTGATCGATCACCGCTTTTGCGGACCGGCAAGAGGGTCATGGCATGAGAATTTTTGCCGGTTCTGCATCGGATTCAAACCTGGTTGCCGCGCCCTGGAAACCCGATTGATCTCTTGGTGAAAAGGACGGCCGGGTTCTTCCCCGTTTCATCTGGTCGGCCCTGGATTGTACCGGCGCCTGGTCATTCATGCCTTCAACCGGAACTCCGGCACTGCTGGGGGAATTCTCGGTACGCATTGATGGTCCGGTTAATATCGGCAGGGAGTACATCGTCGTCGGCTGGGAAATCAAGCGGGATGGCCGCAAACACCTTACCGGCACGGCCATTTATACCGCTGAGGGTGAGCTCCTCGCCGTCTCCCGGGCCACCTGGTTCGATATCGACCTGGAGTATCTGCGCTAGCCGTGCCAGGGAGAGAAATCGGCTGGCTGTTTGCAGGACAATCGGGCTGTCGGGAACAGCCGATTAGCGCACAGGGATGTCTCGAGCGTGTCCTGCAAACAGCCAGCCGATTTCTCCTTGAGTTGCCGATTACCGAAATCATGTGCAATACATGCAATAACAAATCGTTCGCCTTCGTGCAATATACAGTTTAGCTACTAGTGTACTGTCACACGTATATTGTAGGGTTCAGAGCTACCCTGTTGTTCCAAGACAAGGCGCAGTCCGCAGGGAATGCCTGACCTGGATTGTTCTAATTAAGACATTTACTGACGGGTAAAATCATACACTTTTTTACTCAATGAAAATTCTTTAGGCAATACCCGCGGCCCCGCCTCCCCCGGCGGGGCCGTTGATTTATTTCACGGCAATAATCACAGCCCTTATCGGCGCCGGGTGACTCTCGATGGTTTTGGCGGAATTTTCCGGATCCAGTGATTCAGCCAGCGATTCAAACTGCATCCATGCCGTGCTGCGTTGTTCTTCAATTGTCGTGCGTGTCGTATCCACCAGTTCAATTTTCCTGAACCCGGCCTTTCGAACCCAATCCTGCAGCAAGCCTGTCCCCGGCACCGCCCAGACATTTCTCATGCGCGCATAGCGTTCTTGCGGCACCAGGATGTCCTGCCGCCGCTCCTGGGGCAGCACCAGGGTCTCCAGTACCATGGTCCCGCCCGGACGAAGCAGGGAATGGATTCTCTTGAGGTGATGAGAAGGGTTTTTGCGATGATAGAGCACGCCCATTGAAAACACCGTATCAAACGCGACCGGATCGGCAGGCAGATCCTCGATACCCAGGGGCAGAACGTAATTGGCGATATCACCCGAGAAATGCCGGCAGGCCAGCCATTGCATGACGAACAGCAGCATTGGATCTATACCAACGACCAGCGCCGCGCCCGCACCCAGCATGCGCAGGCCAAAATAACCATTGCCGCAGCCAATATCCAGCACACGATGCCCCGTAAGCTCTATGTGTGGCTCGACTCGCTCCCATTTCCAGTCCGAGCGCCACTCGGTTTCGATCAGGAGCCCCCCCAGGCGCAGGGGGCCTTTGCGCCATGGGTGCAATTCCATCAAGGTTTCGCGTAGTTTCTGTGGGCCTTCAACCTTTCCCCCCAGAGCCGGTATCCCGCTGCCGAAACTGGCTCCGGCCGGCACAGCAGGCAATTGCTGCAATGCGCCCAGCCAGCGTGGCAAGTCCCCGTGGGGGTTCGTGGCAAGTCTCTTTTGTGCCAGTTTACAGACTGAATTCACCCAGGCCTGGCCCGGCCAACGGTCCATTAATGTCCCAAAAGGGTCAAATCCTGTGGACATATGTGGTTATCGCAGCCGGTCGTTTGAATGGTGGGTTGCCCTAATCAAGTCACTGTGCGCAGTTTCATACTGTAAAACAGCACCGGGATTACCAGCAGTGTGAGCAGAGTCGAGATCAGGATCCCAAAGATCAGCGATATGGCGAGACCGTTGAAGATCGGGTCGTCGAGTATGAAGAATGCCCCCATCGTGGCGGCTGCGGCGGTGAGCAGGATGGGCCTGGCGCGGACTGAGGCTGCCTTGATCACGGCTTCCTCCAGTGGCGTGCCGGCGGCCAGTTGCTGCTCGACGAAATCCACCAGCAGGATGGAATTGCGCACGATGATGCCGGCCAGGGCGATCATGCCAATCATGGATGTTGCCGTGAACTGCGCACCCGACAGTGCGTGGCCGGGCATCACCCCGATTACCGTCAGCGGTATGGGCGCCATGATGATAAGCGGTGTCAGGTAGGAGTTGAACTGAGCCACCAGCAGCAGGAAGATCAGGATCAGGCCGACGGCGTAGGCAATGCCCATATCACGGAAGGTCTCGTAAGTGATCTGCCACTCGCCGTCCCATTTGAGCGAGAAGTAGTACGGATTATCCGGCTGGCTGATGTAACGCTGCTCAACCTTGTCGCCGGCAAACTCCAGATCCTCGATATTTCCAGACAACTCGAACATGCCGTACAGCGGGCTGTCGAGTTCGCCCGTCATGTCGGCCGTGACGAATACCACCGGCAGCAGGTCCTTGTGGATAATGGTATCGTCCCAGGGCGCCAGTTTTTTTCGGGCAAAATCCTCCAGCGGTACGGGGATCCCCTCACGGCTGCGCACCTCCAGCGCCATCAGGCCCTCGATATTTGTTTTGCTGGCTACCGGCACCTCCAGGCGCACCGGGATTGGTTTCTTCTCGTGCCCCTGGTGGATATAAGTGACATCCTCACCGCCCAGGGCCATCGCCAGCACATCGCTGACCTGCTTTTGAGAAACGCCCAGCAGGGCGGCCCGCTGACGGTCCACGTCGATCACGTAGCGTTGTGCATCGGCTTCGACACTGCTGTCGATATCGACGATGTCCGGAGTGGAGTGGAAGATCGTCTCCAGCTTCCTGCCCAGGCGTTTCTGCTCCGCGTAATCGGGGCCGTATATCTCGGCCACGATCGGTGACATCACCGGCGGCCCCGGCGGGACTTCGACCACCTTGACGGAGCCGTCATACTTCGCGGCTACCGCCGCCAGGCGGGGGCGCACGGCGGCGGCGATCTCGTGACTGCTGCGGTCACGGTGGTGCTTGTCCAGGAGGTTTATCTGGATGTCGCCCATGATGCCCCCCTTGCGCAGGTAGTACTGTCGCAGCAGGCCGTTGAAATTGATCGGCGCGGCCGTGCCGGCATAAACCTGGTAGTCGGTGACCTCAGGGACTGTTTCGATTACCCCGGCCAGTTCGTCAAGCACCGCTGCAGTGGTTTCTACCGGTGTGCCCTCGGGCATATCCAGCACCACCTGGAATTCCGACTTGTTGTCGAACGGCAACATCTTCAGTACCACCGCTTCGAACAGCACCAGCGCCATGGCGACGACGATCAGTCCAATCAATCCGCCATACAAAAGCATGCGGGCCCGGCGGCCTTCGCCGCGGCGCAAGAACGGACTCATCAGGCGGGTGAACAGGCCCGGCTGTTTGCCCGGGTCTTCGTCGTCACCGCCCTTGTCAGATGGGTGCTCGTGGTTCAGTAAGCGGTTGCTCAACCAGGGTGTGAGGATCAAAGCGACGCCCAGCGAGAAAATCATGCCCATGCTGGCGTTGATCGGGATGGGACTCATATACGGCCCCATCAGGCCAGTCACGAAGGCCATGGGCATTAACGCCGCGATTACCGTGAAGGTGGCCAGGATGGTCGGCCCGCCGACCTCGTCCACGGCGCCCGGGATGAGGCCACTGATCGGCCCCTTCTTGAGGCCCCTGTGGCGGTGGATGTTCTCGACTACCACGATGGCGTCATCGACCAGGATGCCGATGGAGAAAATCAGCGCGAACAGGGAAACACGGTTGATGGTAAAGCCCCAGGCCCAGGAGGCGAACAGGGTCACCATGAGCGTGACGATGACCGCGCTACCGACGATGACGGCCTCGCGCCAGCCGATTGTCAGTAAGACCAACAGGATTACCGAGGCGGTCGCAAAGGCCAGTTTCTGGATCAGCTTCATGGCCTTATCGTTGGCGGTCTTGCCGTAATTGCGGGTGATGGTGACCTGCACGCCATCGGGAATGTGGGTGGCCTGCAACTGGCTGAAGCGCTCAATGACCTTGTCGGCGATGCGGGTTGCGTTGGTGCCGGGCTTCTTGGCCACGGCGATGGTTACCGCGGGGGCGTACGGCACGGCCTCTTGCCCGGCCTCGTGCGCCGCCGGGCCGGTGGCGTGCCAGACATATTGTTCCGGCTGATCGCCGCCGGAGCGGACCGTGGAGACATCTTCGAGGTATACGGGGCGGCCGTTGAAAACACCCACGATCAGGTTCGCCACTTCGTCGCGTCCGGACAGGAACACGCCGGCCTGCACCGGGATTTCCAGGCCGCCCGATACCAGGGTTCCTGCCTCACGGGAACTGTTGGCCGCGGTCAGCGCCATGCGCAAGTCGTCCAGCGTCAGGCCGAAGCCGGCCACTCGTTCCGGATCGAGCACCACGTGTACGATGTCGGGGGCGCCGCCGATAGTGTAGACGTCACGCGTACCGGGAACACGCTTCAGTTCAGCCTCCAGCGCATGGGCCACTTTCAGCAGCTCCAGCCCGCCGCGCTCGGGATCCTCGGTCCACAGGGTGGCGGTAATGATGGGTACGTCGTCGATGCCTTTGGGCTTCACCAACGGTGGCAAAACACCGAGATTGGACGGAATCCAGTCCTGGTGGGAATAGATGGCGTTGTAGAGACGGACCAGCGACACCGTGCGGTCCTCGCCGACCTCGAACTGGATGGTCATCACGGCCATGCCCGGCCGGGAGACCGAGTAGACGTGTTCAACCGCCTCGATTTCCGAGAGTACTTGTTCCAGTGGAATAGCGATCTTGTTCTCGACCTCGGTGCTGCTGGCACCCGGGAACGACACGAAGACGTTGGCGAAGGTGACGTCGATCTGGGGTTCCTCCTCGCGCGGCGTCACCACGATGGCGAACAGGCCCAGCAACAGGGCCATGAGCGCCAGCAATGGCGTCAGTTCGCTGTCCTGGAACTGGCGCGCGATGCGACCCGAGAACCCCAGTCTTTCTTTCATGGTTGCTGCATGGCCGGCCGTTTGGCGTAAATCCCCGCCCGGACCGGGTCAAGCGCCACGCGTTCACCCTCAGCCAGCCCGGCCAACACCTCGACCCGTTCGCCGACGGTCTCGCCAACCCGGATCTGGCGCAGGCGAATGCCGCCTTCCGTGACCACGTAGACGCCCGTGACCTCACTGCGGCGCACCAGTGCCGTGGCCGCGATGAGAAGCCGCCTGGCGTCACCCACCTGGAAGGCGACCTTGATAAACATGCCAGGGTACAGTCCGAACTGGCCTTCGGGCAGTTCCAGGCGCACACGGAAGGTGTTGGTCACCGGATCTGCTACCGGGAAAATCGTAATTTTTTCCGGCTCCACGCGACCCTCATCGGTCAGGATGGCCGCGCGCGGGTTTGGCCGGATCTTGATGGTGACCTGCTGGGGCAAATCCAGGGTCACGCGCAGGCGTTCCAACGACAGCCCCGACATCAAGCGCTGGCCGATGGTCACGGATTCGCCGACCTCAACAAAACGTTCGGTCACGATGCCGGAATAAGGCGCCTTGACCACCGTGTAATTGAATTGCTGACGCGCCCGCTCCACCACGGATTCAGCCGAATCCACTTGCGCCGCCGCGGAGTCCCTGCTGGCCAGCGCCCGATCGAGGTCGCGTTGCGAGCCAAGGCCTCGCTGCTTGAGGTTCTGAGCGCGCCGATATTCCTCTTCAGCTTCCACCAGCCGCGCCCGTGCCTCGGTCAGCCGTGCTTCGGCCCCACGCAATGCGGTGCGCTGCTCGACATCGGTAAAGCGGATCAGCACCGCACCATGTTCAACGAAGTCATCCACGTCAAAATTGACTGCCGAGATCCGCCCGGCGGTCTGAGCCGAGATGGTTGCCTGGTGGACCGCTTCGACCGTACCGTCGAACATACGCTCCACCGCGGTCATTTCGATTTCCGCAGGAGCTGTAGCGAAGGGCAGGTCGGCATGGGCAGCGGACAAGGGGCCTGTTGCAAAAGCGATACCGCAGACGGTGCGAAGCATTGCCCGCCGGGCAAAAGCCGGCCAATCACCCAGGTTGTCAAAATAGCTGTTCATAGAGCGCATCCGCTTATATTAGCTGTTTATTATAAACCCTTAGTATAGATTCACCATTATGCTTTGCCAATGTGTGAGCGCCCTCTCGAATTCATCCCTGTAGCCGAATACTGGTGATTGTGACTTCTGGGGCACCCCAGCCCCACGCGGTTCTGCTATTGTAGTGACGGGAGAATTTACTGCGCACCTGTCGTGTCCATGCAATGCGGCCCGGCGCGTTATCACACAAGAGGTCAGCCATGTTGAATAGTCCTTTAGTATGGGCCGTTATCGCCGCCATTCTCGGTATTACGGTCGTTCGTACGGCGGTCATCATCGTCCGGCAGGGATACGAGTACACCCTGGAACGGTTCGGCCGCTACACCACTACACTGCGGCCTGGTTTCCATTTCGTTATTCCCTTCATCAACCGCGTCGGCCACAAGGTCAACATGATGGAGCGGGTGCTGGACGTGCCTTCACAGGAGGTCATTTCCAAGGACAACGCCGTGATAACGGTAGACGGGATCGTCTTTTTCCAGGTGCTCGATGCCGCCAAGGCAGCTTACGAGGTTTTCCGGCTTGAGCATGCTATTTTGAACCTGACGATGACCAACATCCGTACCGTGCTGGGCTCAATGGACCTTGATGAAACTTTGTCCAAGCGTGATGAGATCAACGCCCGGCTGCTCTCTGTGGTTGATGAAGCCACCACGCCCTGGGGGCTCAAGGTCACCCGAATCGAAATCAAGGACATCAGCCCCCCAATGGATATCGTGCAGGCCATGGCGCGGCAAATGAAAGCCGAACGTGAAAAGCGCGCCAACATCCTGGAGGCCGAGGGCTTTCGCCAGGCGGAAATTCTGCGCGCTGAGGGCGACAAGAAAGCCGTCGTACTCGACGCCGAAGGCCGCAAAGAGGCTGCTTTCCGGGACGCCGAGGCCAGGGAGCGTCTGGCCGAGGCTGAAGCTCGGGCAACCGCCACGGTCTCCGAGGCTATTGCATCAGGCAACATCCAGGCCATCAACTACTTTGTAGCACTGAAATATGTCCAGGCCCTGAGTGATTTTGCCAACGGTCCCAATACCAAGACTCTGCTGCTGCCGGTGGAGGCAACCGCCATACTTTCCAGCCTGGCCGGCATCTCGGAAATAGCCAGGGAAGCTTTTGGCAAAGACAGCGAGCCCCCCGCAGACAGTGCAGGCTCCAAAGACAGCAATGACCGTTAAACAAAGGGGATAAGTATGGAATGGTTGAAACACATTGTATTCTGGCACTGGTGGATTCTCGCCGGTATTCTGCTGATTCTGGAGCTTACTTCCCCGGTTTTTGTCTTTCTCTGGCTGGGTTTTGCCGCCGCCGCAGTCGGTTTCCTGCTGTTGGTCTTTCCTTCCATCCCGGTAGAGGCCCAGCTGGTACTGTTCGGAGTCCTATCCGTGGTGGCGGTGCTCGCCTGGCGCCGCTATCGTGAAATCCACCCGCCTAAATCAGATCAACCGCTGTTGAACCAACGCGGCCAGCAATACACGGGCCGCGTCTTCACCCTGGATCAGGCAATCGTCAACGGTGTGGGTAAAGTTGAAGTCGATGATTCCACCTGGCGCGTCAAGGGTCCGGACCTTCCCATCGGAACACGGGTAAAAGTAACCGGCGTCGATGGAGTCGTTTTTATCGTCACCCAGGCAGACTGAATGACTTTTCAGCAATTCATTCAACAGCTGGCAACGTTCTGGTCAGACCAGGGTTGCGTGCTTATCCAGCCCCTCGATCTTGAAGTGGGTGCGGGTACTTTCCACCCGGCCACCTTTTTGCGGGCGATCGGACCAGAACCCTGGAATGCCGCCTACGTTCAGCCGAGCCGGCGGCCAACCGACGGCCGCTATGGCGAAAACCCAAACCGCCTGCAACATTACTACCAGTACCAGGTCGTGATGAAACCTTCTCCTGAAAACTTCCAGGAGTTGTATCTCGAGTCGCTTGAAGCCGTAGGGATTGATCCGAAGGTCCATGATATCCGGTTTGTTGAGGATAACTGGGAGTCGCCAACCCTGGGCGCATGGGGACTCGGCTGGGAAGTCTGGCTGAACGGCATGGAAGTGACCCAATTTACTTATTTCCAACAGGTCGGCGGCCTGGAATGCAGGCCTGTCATGGGTGAAATAACCTACGGCGCTGAACGCCTGGCCATGTATCTGCAGGGTGTCGACAGTATTTTTGACCTGGTATGGACCGAGACGGGCGGGCGGGTTGTCACCTATGGCGATGTTTTCCATCAAAATGAAGTAGAGCAATCCCGATACAATTTCGAGCATGCCGACGTTGATGCCCTGTTCGGCTGGTTCGATACCTGTGAGCGCGAAGCCAGGAAGCTGGTTGACCTGGATTTGCCGTTGCCGGCTTATGAGCAAGTGTTAAAAGCATCTCACACCTTCAACCTGCTGGATGCGCGCCGCGCCATTTCCGTCACGGAACGGCAAAGATATATCCTGCGGGTACGGGACCTCTCCCGGCGCGTTGCAGAAAGCTACTACGCCCGGCGTGAAGCGCTGGGCTTCCCCGGCCTTGGAGTTCAGGGAGATGAGTGACACACTGGCGCAGAAAATCAACCGCGAGGATCTCCTGATAGAACTTGGCTGCGAAGAGTTGCCGCCGAAGGCGCTGGATACGATCCGCGAAGCATTTTTCAACGGTGTGAAAGCGGGTCTGGAAAAGCAAAATATTCTTTTCGACCTGGCCGGCAGCCGGTCTTTCTCCACCCCCCGGCGGCTGGCCGTGTTCTTCAAAGACGTTGCCACCAGCCAGCCCGACCAGGTCCAGGACCGACGTGGGCCGGCACTGGGGGCCGCTTTTGACGCTGAGGGCAAAGCCACGCAGGCGGCAACCGGGTTTGCCCGGTCAGTCGGTAGGGAAGTCTCTGAGCTGGAAACCGTCAAAACACAAAAGGGTGAGTGGCTTTATGCAAAGCTGCAGATACCGGGAAAACCCCTTGTGGAGCTGATTTATCCGATCCTGGAGCAGGCCATCAAGCATCTTCCGGTACCAAAACCCATGCGCTGGGCCAATCATGACTTCAGTTTTGTACGACCGGTCCACTGGCTGCTTGTTTTGCACGGCTCACAAGTACTGGAGGGCAAGCTTCTCGGGCAGACTGCTGGCAACACGACCCGGGGGCACCGGATTCATTCTCCCGGTCCACACCCGATCCCTGTCGCGGCGGATTATAGCCGTGTGCTGGAGGCGGCCAGCATCATCGCCGATCAGGACCATCGCCGGGACCTGATCAGAAAAAAACTCCTGGAGGCAGATGAAAACGTCCACATCGACCCTGACCTGCTGGATGAAGTGAATAATCTTGTCGAGTGGCCCGTTGCTGTAGCTTGTACTTTTGACGAAGAGTTCCTGGCCGTGCCCCATGCGGCATTGATTGCCAGTATGCAGGACCACCAGAAATTCTTTCCGGTCATGGAATCTGGTGGTACAGAAAAAATTACCAATCGATTCATTGCTGTTTCAAATCTTGAGAGCGATCACCCGCCATCGGTTCGCGCGGGCTATGAGCGTGTCATCCGTCCACGCCTGGCGGATGCCCGGTTTTTCCTGCAACAGGATATGAAACAAACGCTTGAATCGTTTTCTGACAGTCTGAATCAGGCAATTTTTCAACAGAAGATCGGAACAATTGGAGACAAATCAACAAGGATCGCTGAATTATCCAAGAAGATAGCAGAAATACTTTCTTTTGATTCTTTCCACGCAGAGCGCGCTGGCTCGCTGTCTAAATGTGACCTTATGAGCCAGATGGTCGGGGAGTTTCCCGAACTGCAGGGCGTAATGGGCCGTTACTATGCCCTGGCGTCGGGGGAGGACCCGGCCGTTGCCGCTGCCATCGAAGAACATTATTTACCCCGTTTTTCGGGTGACTCAATCCCGGCCTCAAGCGCCGGTCAGGTCGTCAGTATCGCGGACCGGCTGGATACGCTGACCGGCATTTTTGCAGCCGGAATGCGTCCCAGCGGAAACAAAGATCCGTTTGGCTTGCGCAGAGCGTCTCTGGGACTGGTGCGAATCCTTCTCGAAGCCAGGCTGGACCTCTCTCTTAACCGCTTACTGGCGCTTGCCGCCAATGAACTCTCACCGCAATTGCCTGTTGATCCGGCGCTACTGGTCGAAATCCGGGACTTCATTGTGGAAAGAGCCAGGAATTACTTCCGTGACCAGGGTTTCGCGGTCGAACTAATCAATGCAGCCATTGCATCTGACTGGGATACGCTGCCTGATCTGGACAGCCGCCTGAGGGCGCTGGATGGTTTTATGGGCCAGGAAGCCGCCGCCAGCCTGGCTGCTGCGAACAAAAGAATCGGCAATATCCTGCGTAAATCTGATGAGGATATTTCGAAGGCAATCGACACAGATAACCTAATTATAGACGAAGAACGCTGTCTTTTTGAAGAAATTATCAAGCTGGAAAAGCAACTGAAACCCTTGCTTGAATCCGCCGATTATTCAGCCAGCCTGGAACTGTTGGCCAGATTACGCAAGCCCGTAGATGACTTTTTTGATTCGGTTATGGTCATGGACGAAGATCCTGCGCTGAGAGCCAACCGACTTGCTTTGCTGGTTCGCCTGAAAGCCCTGTTCGACCGTATCGCAGATCTCACCGTATTGAGTTGAAATGAATCAAAAACAGCGTTTATTGTTGATCAGTCGAGACGACATACTTAATGTCCTCGATGGTAAACACGATACCCGGCTGTTCCGGATTCTGGCGAGGCTCACCCGTCATGGCTGTCATTTGCTCGCTACCGCGCCCCAGCCTGAGCGGTGGTCTTCCAGTCATGGGGGCCCGGATGAAGCCCTTTTGGGGCCGGGAAGTATCCGTGAACGGCTGGCAGACTCCGGGGGGGTTCTCGATGGGGTTTATTATGTTCAGCGTTCACTGCTGACACAGAAACGAAACCGAGTGCAAGCGCTCAAGGATATTCTGCATCGTTATGCTGCAAGCCCGGATCATTGCCACCTTTTCAGTTCAAGCAAAAAATTCGTTGAAGTTGCCCGTGAGCTAGGCATCCACGCCACGCGCCTGAACAATCAACGCGGGCTAAGCAATGAACTAGAAACCCTTTTGTAATCAACAGCCTGGATGGTTAGACTACACATCCAGGTTGGTCACATACAGTGCATTTTTCTCGATAAATGCACGCCGGGGCTCGACCTCGTCTCCCATCAGGGTGGTGAAGACTTCATCAGCGGCCACGGCATCTTCGATAGTGACCTGTAACAGGCGCCTGGTTTCCGGATTGACGGTAGTATCCCAGAGTTGTTCCGGGTTCATTTCACCAAGGCCTTTGAAGCGTTGAATGCTTCTGCCCTTGCGGCTTTCCGCCATCAGCCACTCGTACACTTCCCGGAAAGACGATACTTCCTTTTCTGATTTTCCGCGCCGTACAGAGGCTCCGGGCTGGATCAGGCAATTGAGTGTTTCCGCCAGTTTTCCAATCAGCCGATACTCCGGTCCAAGGAAAAAGTCAGCTGTAATGCGTTTTTCTTCAACCACGCCATGAATGGCCTTTTTCAGTAACAGGTCGTGACCTTCTTCACCCTTTATTACTTCAAGTTCGTAGTGAATGCTGATGGTGCTTTTTTCGCTTAACTTTTCCTCCATTTGCATACACCACGCGGTAATTTCTTTTTTGTCCCAGTCACCAGAAAAGCGTGGAGAATCAATAAGTTGTTCAAGAAATAGCGGATCGTACCGCTTTGCCAGGCGAAGATTGGTCAGGTTAACAGCCAGGAAATCCCGCATCAACTGTTCCAGCGCTTCACCACTTAGCGGGGGTGAATCAGGATCATATATGAGCATGGCTCCATCAAGCGCCCTTGCCAAAAGATAGTCATTCAACTCGTTATCGTCTTTCAGATATTGTTCCTGTTTTCCCAGTTTGATTTTATACAAGGGCGGTTGACCAATATAGATATGTCCTCTTTCAATCAATTCCGGCATCTGGCGGTAGAAAAACGTCAGCAACAGGGTTCTGATGTGTGACCCGTCCACGTCTGCATCCGTCATGATAATGATGGTGTGGTACCGAAGTTTGTCCGGATCAAACTCGTCCCGGCCAATACCACAACCCAGCGCGGTAATAAGTGTTCCGACTTCAGCCGAAGCCAACATTTTGTCAAAACGGGCCTTCTCCACGTTGAGTATTTTGCCCTTAAGTGGCAATATTGCCTGGGTTTTGCGGTTTCTTCCCTGTTTTGCCGACCCGCCTGCCGAATCACCCTCCACCAGGAAAATTTCCGACAAAGCGGGATCCTTTTCCTGGCAATCTGCGAGTTTTCCCGGAAGTCCCGCAATATCCAGCACACCCTTTCTGCGCGTCATTTCCCGGGCTTTTCGGGCCGCTTCCCGTGCGCGGGCCGCGTCAACCACCTTGGCGGTAATGGTTTTAGCCTCGGCGGGGTTTTCCAGCAGGAAATCCCGTAAACGGCTTCCTACCAGCGATTCGACCACCGGCTTTACCTCAGACGAGACCAGTTTGTCCTTGGTTTGAGAGGAAAACTTGGGATCAGGGACTTTTACGGAGAGTACGGCAACCAAGCCTTCCCTTGCATCATCTCCCGTGGTTGAAACCTTGTTCTTTTTCGCAATTCCGGCTTCTTCTATATAGTTATTGATCGTTCGGGTAAGCGCTGCCCGAAAGCCGGCAAGATGTGCTCCACCGTCTTTTTGAGGAATGTTGTTGGTAAAACAAAAAACCGTTTCCTGGTAGGAGTCAGTCCACTGCAGGGCAGCCTCGACTATCGTACCTTTGTTTTCTGCGGACATGTACATTACGGTAGGGTGAAGCGGATTCTTGTTGCGCCCCAAATGCTCTACAAAAGCTTTGATTCCTCCTTTGTATTCAAAGACATCCGACTTTCCACTACGTTCGTCGCTGAGTTCGATCCGGACCCCTGAATTGAGAAAACTCAGCTCCCGCAGGCGCTTTGCCAGTATGTCGTAATGAAATACCGGATCCTTGAAAACGTCGTGGCTGGGCCGAAAAAACACCAGTGTCCCTGTTTCCTCACTATCACCTGTTTTTTTCATGGGTTCTTGCGGAACCCCCATGTGATAAGTCTGCCGCCAGACATGCCCGTCCCTCTTTATTCTGAGCCTGAGTTCCTCAGACAGGGCATTAACCACTGAAACACCCACGCCATGCAAGCCTCCGGAGACCTTATAGGAGTCATCGTCAAATTTCCCACCGGCATGCAGCACCGTCATGATGACTTCGGCGGCTGATATGCCTTCCTCTTCATGTATATCAACGGGAATTCCACGCCCGTTGTCCTCAACACTTAATGCATCATCCTCATGAATGGTGACCCGTATGAAATCACAGTGGCCCGCCAGCGCCTCATCGATGGAATTGTCAACGGTTTCGAAAACCATGTGATGCAAGCCCGTGCCGTCATCTGTGTCGCCAATATACATACCGGGTCGTTTGCGGACGGCATCCAGGCCCTTCAGCACCTTGATGTTCGAGGAATCGTATTCGTTTTTACTCATAGACTTTCTGGTCCCGAGACTTTATTTAATCTCTTGATAACAGGTTGTTTTTTCTGATTTGCAGTATCTTGGCGCAGCTTCAGGAAAATGGATGCTCACGGGGAAATTACATGGGGCTATTATACCATTTCACGCACCGTTCCGTGTTCCACGTGGAACACCGAACAAGGCCCCGAAAAATCAGGCTTCCTGGTTCCCGTAACCCATACCTGCCCTTCCGTTTCAAGAAATTTTGCCAACACTCTTTCGAAATGAATGCTGTCAAATTCAGACGCAAGGTCATCCAGCAACACGACCGGCGATTCTCCCCGAGATTTCAGGAATCTGGCCTGTGCAAGCAGCAAAGAGGCCGAAAGAATTTTTTGTTCACCGCGGGAGAGCACCGCCCTGGCGAAAACATTACCCTTCATCAAGACTAAATCTGCCCGGTGAGGCCCCTGGCTTGTGGTGCCCCGTTCCAGATCCCGCTCTCGCCATTTTAAAAGGGCGTCGTGATACGTTCCCGACCCCCAGCCATTATGATAATCAAATGTGATATCACTCATTCCATCACTAAGTTCAGAGACGATTGATTGTGTTTCTCTTGAGATGGACTCGCTATACGTCTCCCTTAACTGGCTTAGCTGTGATCCCAATTGAGAAAGTATTTCATCAATACTTTCAATCACATCAACCTGGCCCTGTCTGAGAGCAGCGTTTCGCTGCCTGAGTGTTTTCGAGAAACGCCGCCAAATCTCAAGGAACTGTTGTTCCACGTGAAACACGCCCCAATCCAGAAACCGACGGCGCACATCCGGCGTCCCGTTTACCAGCAGGTGGCTGTTTGGTTCCATCAGTACCAGGGGCAGGCTTCTGGTCAATTGACTGATTTGAGCCAAATCCTGACCATTTCTTCTCGCTTTCCAGTGTTTTCCTGATCGTTCCAATCCAAGGCGGTTGCGCTGACCGTTATCCTGTTCCGTCTCTGTAAACAGGTTGAAAGAGGGTTTTACCGGGCCAACCAGTTCAGAGGCCTGCGGAGTTCGATAGGAACGGCCTCGGGATAAAACAACTATCGATTCAAGGATACTGGTTTTTCCGGCGCCATTGTTGCCAATGATAAAGTTCAGGACCGGATTGGGTTTAACGGAAACAGACTCCAGGTTTCGAAAATTTTCTATCTGTATAGTATTGATTTTCAAGGAATTACAGGCGCGAAATCGGCATCAATTCGTTCTTTTCCCGTCGCCCATTACAACTTGAGCGGCATCACGACATGGCGGTTTGAATCATCGCCTTTGACCTTGATCAGGCAACTGCTGTTCGCGTCCTTCAATTCCAGGGTAATCGAATCAGAATCAAGTGCGGTCAATGCATCCAGGAGATAAGTCACATTGAATCCAATAGCAATCTGGTCAAAATTCAATTCAGCCTCCAGTTCCTCCACCGCCTCTTCATGCTGTGGATTGTGGGCAATGATCTTGATTGAATTTCCTGCAGCCTCCAGGCGCACTCCCCGGTATTTTTCGTTGGATAATATCGAAGCTCGTTGCAATGCGTGGGTAAAATCATCCTTGTCAACGTTGATATGGCGATCCGTACCCACCGGAATTACCGCGCTGTAATCCGGAAATCTTCCATCGATCAGTTTTGAAGTGAAAATGGTGCTGCCTTTCACCAGTCGAATATGGTTTTTTCCGAGAGCCAGTTCGACCGGATCATCGCTGTCAGAAAGCATCCTTGAAAGTTCGATAACACCTTTTCTGGGTACGATGAGTTGCCTGTTTTGGGGTACCCCCAGGTCTTCTTCCAGCTCACAAATAGCAAGACGATGTCCATCCGTGGCAACGGTTTTTAAACTGCCGTCCTGGAATTCGAAAAGAAGGCCGTTCAGGTAATATCGAACGTCCTGATTCGCCATTGCAAAAGAGGTTTTATCCAACAATCGTTTTAACGCAACTTCTTGTATTTTAACAACTTCTAGTGTTTCGACCTGGTCAGTAGCAGGAAATTCCGTGGCCGGCAGCGTAGACAGGGTAAATCGGCTTTTTCCCGAAGATATGGTTAGCTTGTCACCTTCCAGGGTAACTGAAATGCTCGCGCCGTCGGGCAGCATTCTTACAATATCCAACATCTTTCTTGCCGGTACAGTCGTGTCCCCCTCTCTGGAAATATCTGCCTTGATTGAGGCAATCAGTTCCACTTCCATGTCCGTCCCTGTGACAGATAAACGACCGCCCTGTGCTGCAATCATAAAGTTAGCGAGCACAGGCAAAGTCTGTCGCCGCTCAACAACACCGATAACCTGGCTCAAAGGCTGTAATAAAACCTCTCGATGAGTACTGAATTTCATGACCGGTTTCCTTTTAATAATTATATATATATTTATTAAAAACAGTAGTAGTAGTAAGCTCTGTGGATAAGCTTAAAACTAACATAAATCTTTTAAAATCAAACAGTTAAAATAAAAATAACAAGGTATAAACTGTTCTGCAAGCTGTACATTATCTGTGGATAAAAACGGCCGCGCCAAGTGTTCAGTACTTATCCACAACTTGTGTCATGATTTCACACATATTAATTCATTCCAACTCGATTCACGCAGTCAGTTGGCGTACGAGCTTGGCCCTGTCTTCGCGAATCCTTCCATCAGTGTCACACAACTCCGCAATTTTACGACAAGCATACAGTACGGTTGTATGATCCCGGCCGCCAAAAGCGTCGCCGATTTCCGGCAGACTGTGTTCGGTTAACTCCTTGCTCAAAGCCATGGCCATTTGCCGGGGCCTGGCAATCATCCGTGTCCGCCGCCGGCCAAGCAGATCGGTAACCCGTAAATTGTAGTATTTTGAAACGGCTTTTTGAATATTTTCAATCGTGAGCAAGCGATCATGTACCAAAAGGAGGTCACGCAGGACTTCCTGGGCAAAACTCTCGGTGATTGGCCGCCCGGAAAACCGGGCGTTGGCGGATAGTGTGTTCAGAGCTCCCTCCAGGTCACGCACATTAGAACGCAATCGGCGTGCGATGAGGTATGCAACCGCTTCATCAAGTTCAATACCCCGCTCTTGCGCCTTGTTCATCAGGATGGCGACACGAGTCTCAAAATCCGGTGGTTCAATGGCCACGGTAAGACCCCAGCCAAAGCGGGATCGCAACCTGGCTTCAATGCCATCAACTTCCTTCGGGTAACGATCGCAGGTCAGGATAATTTGCTGCTGACTATCCAGTAACGCATTGAAAGTATGGAAAAACTCTTCCTGGGTACGTTCTTTGCCGGCAAAAAACTGGATATCGTCGATCAGCAGGGCTCCGGCGGTGCGATAGTGCTGTTTGAAGGCTTCCATTTTGTTTCCACGCAGAGCCTGTATCATTTCGCTGACAAACCGTTCCGAATGCAAATAGAGAACCCTGGTGTGCTGGTCCTCCTGGTGAATCAGGTTGCCGGCTGCGTGTAAAAGATGTGTTTTACCCAGGCCCGTTCCGCCATATAACAACAAGGGGTTGTAGGCCAGGCCGGGCTTCCTGGCTACCTGTTGCGCTGCGGCGTAAGCCAGTTCGTTTGATTTACCCTGAACGAAGTTGTTGAAACGATAACGATTATCCAGGCCGGTAGCGACGGGCGTTATCATTTTACCCCGTGGTTCAAGATTCACTTCACGATTGTTGACTTCCACTACCACTGAATCGCGGGTTTCGTCCAGGTGCTCGAAGATGTCCCGGATCCTTTCCAGGTAATTCAGTGCAATGTAATCACGCACGTACTCATTGGGTGACAGTAAAACGGACCGGCCTTTTTTTGACTTGATCTGCAAAGGCCGAATCCAGGTATTGAAATCCTCTGCCGGCAGCTCGCGCTCCAGGTGCTTTAAACAGGTTTGCCAGGTATTTTGGGCCATTCCGGGGCTTGTATTTATCTAATTTATTTGGTTGGGCTATGCGTTTGACGCGCCGGGAACGAACAAGTCTAACCCGCTGTGGATAACTTGACTACAGATTCGTGAATAATCATGTGATCGTCCGCCTTCGCGTAATATGTGGATTGGGCAACAAATCTGTTGAACGTCTTGTTTCAAAGACAAAAAAAAGTTAAAATTCTCCTCTTTTGTCGGCCATTTGCAATTCCGGGGGAGTTGCAGGGCCAGAAACAGGGTTAATTCCTGAAAGGATCAAGCAAATGAAGCGTACATTTCAGCCAAGCCTTCTGAAGCGCGCACGCAGACATGGTTTCCGTTCCCGCATGTCAACCCGCGGTGGAAGGGCCATCATCCGGGCTCGTCGCGCCAAGGGCCGTAAGCGCCTGTCTGCCTGATTGCCCCAGATTTTTCGTGGGTTCTTCCCATTGAAAAATAAGGTCCCGCAGATAAACCAGCCTTGCCGGGCGACTTTTCCGGCTCGTGCAAGATTGTTAAAATCTGTTGAATTTAAAAGGGTTTTTAGAAACTCCATCGTCTCATCAGATCGTTATTTCAAGGTTTTGGCGCGCGATAATGAAGAAAATTACTCGCGGCTGGGCATGGCAGTGTCACGGCAAGTGGATCGGCATGCCGTAGGCAGAAACCGGATCAAACGCGTCATTCGCGAAAGTTTTCGCCAATCGTTCAGGGCGGCCATGGAAAAAAATTCGCCGGGAATTGATTTTGTGGTCTTGCCGCGGCGGGAAGCCGCCACCATATGCAACCATCAGTTGTTTCAATCTTTGCAAGTACACTGGTCCTGCCTCAAGCAGGAAACAGGCCTCAAGCAGGAAACAGGGTAAAGACACATGGGAAATCTTCGGCCGGTATTGATCATTGGTTTGGTGTTTCTTGGCTATATGCTCTGGGTCGAATGGCAAAAGGATTACGGCCCGCAATCATCTCCGTCGGCAGTTGCAACGACCGCTTCCAATGAGGCATTGTCGATACCCTCGACGGACAGCATCGATGCTGCTGATCTTCCGCTGCCCGAAGAATCGCGAGCAGTAATAACGCAAACCCCGGATCAGGGAACAGGGGTGGCGCAGGACATGCCGATTGTTGGTACACCAGCAGACACGGCGCACACAGAAATGAAGCCTGAAAGCCCTTTTGTTACCGTGACGACGGATGTGCTGGATGTAGAAATCGACCTGACAGGTGGAACAATTGTTTCTGCTTTGTTGTTGGACTACCCGGTTGTTTTCACTGATCCGGACGTCAAGGTCAATATGTTTTCAAGGCAGGGTGATCATATGTTCATTGCCCAGTCCGGCCTGTTGTCCCAGCAGTCAGCGCCAAACCACACAAGCCAGTTCCAAACAGCCCGCCTGGATTACCAGTTGGCCACGGGAGCGGATGAAATCCGCATACCGCTTACCTGGGAGTCGCCCGACGGTGTGCAGGTTACCAAGACATTCATCCTCAAAAGAGACCAATACGACATTGAGGTCCGGTATCAACTGACAAACAATAGCGGGGTGACGTGGACGGGCAGTCGCTACGATCAACTGCAGCAGTCCGTGCCGGGAGACGAAGATTCGGGCGGATTCACCAATCCCGGCCGCTACAGTTTCCGTGGGATCGGTTTTTACAGCCCGGAAGACAAGTTCGAAAAGGTTGATTTTGACGACGTCGCGGACGAGCCATTCAATAAAACCTTTTCCGGTGGCTGGCTGGCGATGATTCAGCATTATTTTTTCACCGCCTGGATTCCGCCAGAGGATGAAGAAGCGAGCTATTCCACGAAAGAACTCAAATCGAGCGGCTGGCCCCGCTACATTGCACGGTATATTTCACCGCAACAGCAAGTAGCCTCGGGCGGCCGTGGCGAATTCAGCAGCCGCCTTTACGTGGGGCCCAAGCTGCAGGACCGGCTTCCGGATGTGGCTCCCGGGCTTGAGCACACTGTAAATTATGGAATTTTCACCGTATTTTCCAAGCCACTTTTCTGGTTGCTGGAAAAAATCCACAATGTTGTCGGCAACTGGGGCTGGGCGATCGTAATATTGACCATCCTGGTCAAAGGGGCGTTTTTCAAGTTGACTGAAGCCCAGTACAAATCCATGGCGCGGATGCGTAAATTGCAACCACGCATAGACCAGCTCAAGGAACGTTATGGCGATGATCGCCAGCGCATGAGCCAGGCGATGATGGAGATGTACAAGAAGGAGAAAGTTAATCCGCTGGGCGGTTGCCTGCCGATTCTGGTTCAAATTCCGGTCTTCATTGCCCTTTACTGGGTATTGCTGGAGTCGGTAGAGCTTAGACAGGCGCCCTTTATCCTGTGGATTCAGAATCTGTCGGACAGGGATCCCTATTTTGTATTGCCACTGTTGAATGCGGCATTCATGTTCGCCACTCAGCGGCTCACCCCGGCAGCGGGAATGGATCCCATGCAAAGAAAGATGATGAACATGATGCCACTGGTGTTTTCCGTGATGTTTGCATTCTTCCCGGCCGGCCTGGTGTTGTACTGGGCAACGAATGCGGGCCTCTCACTGGCGCAGCAGTACTACATTACACGCAAGATCGCCGCAGCGGATTAATCTGGACTTTAAAACTGACACAATTTGCGCCATCGCTACCCCACCGGGCGCCGGTGGCCTGGGGATCGTGCGCTTGTCGGGGCCGGGCGTAAGGAAGATCGCGGAAAAACTGTTCGGTACCTTACCAAAACCACGCTACGCTACGCTTGCTGACTTTATCGATGAGTCTGGTGAGACTATGGACTCCGGTATTGTCCTGTTTTTTCAGGGCCCCCACTCATTTACCGGTGAAGACGTGCTGGAACTGCAGGGCCACGGCGGTCCTTATATCCTTCAGCGCGTATTGGAGCGGGTCATGCAACTGGGTGCGCGCGCAGCCCGTCCGGGGGAGTTTTCTGAGCGGGCCTTTCTTAATGACAAGATGGATCTTGTCCAGGCCGAGGCCATAGCTGACCTGATTGACTCGGGAACAGACGCTGCAGCGCGTGCGGCACAACGCAGTCTGCAGGGCATTTTTTCAGAACGTGTAAATCATTTGCGGACCGGCTTGATGCAATTACGTGTTTTTGTCGAGGCAGCGATTGATTTTCCGGATGAGGAAATTGATTTCCTGGCTGAAAGCGATGTCCTCCAGCGCCTGGAACAGACCCGCGAGGAACTTACCGGTCTTTTACGCGAAGCGCGCCAGGGCAGATTGCTGCGGGACGGAATTGTGCTGGCCATCATTGGCCGGCCCAACGTGGGCAAGTCCAGCCTGCTCAATGCCTTGTCCGGCCAGGAAAGCGCGATCGTAACTGAAATACCCGGCACCACCCGGGATGTGCTCAGGGAGCAGATAGAAATTGACGGGATTCCCGTTCATCTTGCCGATACGGCAGGAATTCGTGAAACCACCGACAGGATTGAAGTGGAGGGTGTCAGGCGCGCGCGCGAAGCGCTGGAATCAGCGGATATCGTGTTGCTGATCGAGGAAGCCATCACAGAGCCTGGCGGGCAACAGGATCTTGCTGTGGAGCTACCGTCCCATGTCAGGTACATCCGGATTGGCAACAAGATTGACCTGCTGGATTCGTCTGAGCGGAAAACGGCATTGCGGGCCGCAGGAAGACCGGATGTCTGGATTTCCGCAAAAACCGGGCAGGGGATCGAGGACTTGAAAACCAGGATTCTCGAGGAGTTGGGGGCGGCAGACCAGGCGGAGGGGAGTTTTTCAGCACGGCGCAGACATGTCGAAGCCTTGAAGAGGGCGGGCCTCCACCTTGAGGCCGGCAATGCACGTATGGAAGAAAACATGTCCGGTGAGTTGTTGGCGGAAGAGTTGCGGCTTGCTCAAAACACCCTGGGCGAGATCACCGGTGAAGTCCTTCCAGATGACCTGCTGGGGGAAATTTTCTCCAGTTTCTGCATCGGCAAGTAGTGTAAGCGATCGCTTACATCAGGCTTCGCAGTAAACCTCGTGTAGCAGCCCAATCACATTCATGGCCGGGCTGTCGGCCAGGCGATAGTAAATCGTCTGGCTTTCCCGCCGTGTATTGACCAGACCCTGTTCGCGCAGCACCGCAAGATGCTGCGAAAGAGCGGACTGGCTCAACTTGATTCGCGTGTTGAGTTGTCCCACGGATAGCTCGCCCTCAGTCAGGACGCACATAATCATCAACCTGCTTTCATTGGCCAGGCCTTTGAGCAGGGTGACTGCTTCAGTCGCATTTTGCTGCATGGCGTCAAAGTCCATACGGGTTGTACCCCTGGTTTTCGAAGCTTCGTTCATTAGCTGACTATATTTGCAATTCGTCTAAATTACAAATATCTTAATAAGAGATTTCTTATGTAATGAGAGGGCATGTCTGTATCCATGAAAATTACTCCGTTTTATGAGAATCAATCGGGAACCTGGACCTATCTGCTGGCCGACCCACCAAGCCAGGTGGCGGTAATAATTGATCCCGTCTGGGTTTATAACCCGGTCAGCGGCCAGACGGACTTTTCGTTCATGGAACAGGTGCTCGATACCGCGAAACAGGACGGCAATCGCATCGAGTGGGTGCTGGAAACCCACACACACGCCGATCATTTGACCGCCGCCCATGAAATACGCGAGCGTACCGGCGCCCGGGTCGCCTGCCACAAAGGTATCTGCTCAATACAGGAAACGTTCATTCGCGCGTTCAACATGCCGGACGTTGCCGCGAACGGAAACCAGTTTGACCTTTTGCTCGGCGAGGGGGATACCCTCCAGGTTGGTGAACTGGAAATCCGGGTAATGGAAACACCCGGTCACACCAACAACAGCGTCACTTACCTGGTCGGTGATGCCGCATTTGTAGGCGATACGGTTTTTGCGCCGGCATACGGTACGGCAAGGTGTGATTTTCCCGGTGGAGATGCCGGCCAGCTGTTCGATTCAATTGGCAAGATTCACCAATTGCCGGACGCAACACAGATTTATCTTTGCCACGATTATCCAAAGTCAGGAAAACAGGCCATTTTCCGTGTCAGTGTGGCCGAATCGCGCGAATCGAACATTCAAATCAAGACGGGAACCACGAAAGAGGACTATGTTGCGATGCGCACCGCCAGGGATGCACAACTCGGTTTACCGAAGCTGATTATTCCTTCGCTGCAGGTCAACATTCAGGCGGGCCGGGCGCCGGTGGCGGACAGCAATGGCGTGGCATACCTTAAAATACCGTTCAATCAGTTCCCGTAACATCTAAGCACATCATTCAGGAGAACCAGTATGAAAACAATTGTAGTACTTGGAGGGGGCGTTGGCGGGCTGGCCGCGGCCTTTGAACTCAAGGATGAACTGGGCCAGGATAACGAAATTGTCCTGGTGTCCGATCAGGACAATTTCGAATTTACACCCTCAAATCCATGGGTGGCCGTCAAGTGGCGCAAACCCGGGGACATCCGGCTGAACCTGTCCGAGTTGCTGCCCAAACACGGCATTCGTTTCGTCGGCAAAGCCGTCAAACGCGTCCAGCCGGAAAGCCACAACCTGCTGCTGGAAGATGACGAAGTGCTGCCCTATAACTACCTGGTCATCGCCAGCGGGCCGAGACTGGCGTTCGATGAAATACCCGGGCTGGGTCCAGAAGGCCACACACACTCCGTGTGCAAGACAGCCCACGCAGCAGAAATGGCAAAAACGCTGGAAGATTTTTGTGCAAATCCGGGCCCGATTGTTATAGGGGCGGCCCAGGGCGCCTCGTGTTACGGCCCGGCCTACGAATACACCTTCATTATCGAAACAGAATTGCGTAAACGCAAAATACGCGACCGGGTTCCCATGTATTACGTGACGCCGGAACCTTATATCGGCCACCTCGGTCTGGATGGCGTGGGTGATACCAAGAGCATGCTCGAATCCGAAATGCGGGAGCGCCACGTCAAGTGGTTCACCAATGCCCGGATCGACAAAGTTGAAGCAGGCGTTATGCACATAACCCAGGTCAATGAAGACGGTTCCGACAAAGTCAGCCATGAGTTGGAATTTGCACATTCCATGATCCTGCCGGCCTTTACCGGAATTGATGCGGTCATGGGGATAGACGGCCTGTCCAATCCCCGTGGTTTTATCATCGTTGATGAACACCAGCGTAATCCGACATACAACGATATTTTTGCCGTGGGTGTCTGTGTTGCGATTCCGCCGGTCGGTCCGACACCCCTGCCGGTCGGTGTGCCCAAGACGGGCTACATGATCGAATCCATGGTGACGGCCACCGTGAGTAACATCAAACTGCAAATTGCCGGTGAGGAACTGACCCATAAGGCGACCTGGAACGCGTTCTGCCTGGCCGATTTCGGCGATCGCGGCGTGGCTTTCATGGCCGTGCCGCAAATCCCGCCGCGCAACGTGAACTGGTCGGGCTCGGGCAAGTGGGTGCACTGGGCCAAGGTGGGTTTCGAGAAGTACTACCTGCGCAAGATGCGCCAGGGCAAAGTTGAACCCTTCTTCGAAAAATTTGCGCTGCGCCTGATGGGCGTGCAAAAACTCAAAGGCTCAATGTAGCCGATCGCAAGCGAGCTGTAAGAACGTCCTTGGGTGCGACCAGTCTGTCGGCCGCAAGCGACCCCCTACAGTTGGATTGTAAGAGCGTCTTCGGGCGCGACCAAGCTTTTTGCCCTGGCGTTTCGCCGTGTTACTGAGCTATTTCCAGGGTGGATTCCCGATCGAATTGTTTCATCGCCTGGTCAAAACCACCCACGTTGACAACCTGTGTATAACCCAGGCCCTCCAGGGTTTCTTTCGCGATTCCGGACCGCCGGCCGCTGCGGCAATAAACATAAATCGAGGCGTCTTTGTCGCCGGTAAGCGCAGAGATGCTTTCGGCGATTTCAGTGTAGGGAATATTCACGGCTTCAGAAACATGCCCGCCGGTGTATTCATCCGTGGTCCTGACGTCGATCCAGATCGGGTCGGCTGCCAGCAGGGCCGGGGAAAACAACAGTGACAGGCACAGGGATAACACTTTTGCGTAAAAACCAGGTTTCATCAGAATCTCCATTATTCGGCGGACACCATGTTTTCGAGCGCTTTTTGGGTTGCACCGGGCGCGGATATCAGCTTGGTGAAGCCATGCTCACCCATCATGCTCAAATCCGGGAAGTGCACCGCCATGCGGAAACGCATATGAAGCGCCTCGACATCCTTACCGCTAACCAGGACTTCATACGGAAAGTAGGCGACCTTGCTGTAACCCTCAAAGTCAACGATGGACATTTGGAAAACAGAATCGATGTCCTCTTCTTCGTCGTTAGTCGCTTTCATTCCGACGCCGAACACGGACTGGTCTTTGCCGGGAATATCGATGCGGTAGATCTGTGTCAGGGCGTCACCTTCAACGGCAAGGCCCTTTTCAACAGCCGCCAGCGCCGCTTCGTGGCTGTCGAACGAGCCCAGTTCTGAAGGGTCGTCAAACCGCTGCATACCGATCATGTAATGATATTTCGCCAGTTTTTTGGCGGTCATTTTCTTCTTTACTCCGAAGGTTTCGACGTTGCCAAGCGCCTGGCCTAACTGGTCGTATACGCTTTGCAGGTCACCTTCCATCCGGTAGGCGCGCTGGATATACAAGGGGTTGACAAAGGCAACCTCGGTTTTATCATCTCTGAGCGATACGGAGACCCGCTGGCCGGCGCCGTAGCCACCCTTTTCAGAAAGCGCCGCGACAGCCATCAGGTTCTGGCTGGTCACCACGATCACGTTGGTGTTCTCTACCGGGGAATACTGGCCGACAACCATGAACCCGGCTTGTTCCAGGGCGGATGTCGTGGCTTCGGTCTGTTCATCCAGGCCGGCATCATTCACCGAGGCGAGAACGAAAGGCTGGTATGTTGTTTCGGCGGCAACGGGGCCGGCCATCAGCAAAGCAACCAGCGCAATGAGGGGAAGTTTGATATTCATGGTAATTCCTCGTTGTTGGAATCACCCGGACAATTCGGATGAATCAGAGACACTCATTAGTATAATGATCGAAGTAAATGTTAGATTTTACAAATAATTTTTCAATTCGCTTGATTCGTGTCAAATCCTGGACCATGAACAGAAAAGAACACTGGGATAAAGCACATGCCGCACGACACCCTCGTGAGGTGAGTTGGTACCAGCAGTTACCTGCCTTGTCGCTAAGGATGATACAGAAATCGAACATGGCCATGGACACACCGCTTATCGATGTCGGCGGCGGCGCTTCCTTGCTGGTGGATTTTCTCCTGGAAGAAGGCTACCGGGACATTACGGTACTCGACCTCTCGGGCATTGCGTTGAAGAAGGCCCGCCGCCGGCTGGCTGACCAGGCTTCACGGGTTGAGCTGGTCCGTGTTGAGTTGGCTTGGGCCAGGCCGGGCATGGCCCGCGCTCATGTTGCTTTTGGCCGGGTGTCTGTTCCTGGTGCAGACAAGCCAGGCGGCAGAGTGCCCGCCCGGGCGAGGCCTGGCGTTACAGGTTCTCGGCTCCGGCGGGCCGGTGGCAGACGATGGCCGCGCTTCCAGCGCATACCTTGTATGGCAAGACGGCAGGGCCAGGGTATTGGTTGATGCCGGAGGCGGCAGTTTCCTGCGGTTCGGCCAGGCGAACGCCCGCTTCGAAGACCTGGACCTGATTGCAATCAGCCATTTTCATACCGATCACTCGGCTGACCTGCCGGCATTACTCAAGTCAGGCTATTTTTCGAAACGGACAAGGAGCCTGCTTGTCAGCGGTCCGGAAGGAGGAGGCCCTTTCCCCTCCCTGGAGGCATTTGTCGAAAGCCTGCTGGAGCCCGGGCGCGGTTCTTATGCTTATCTTGCGGGATACCTGGACGGCTCCGATGGCCTGGTGAAATTGAAGCGGGTTCCCGTGGACCACCATCACGAAAAACCTGTTGCTGTCATGGACGAGGGTGGTTTGAGGGTGACGGCCCTGGGCGTGCCGCACGGCATTGTGCCAACACTCGCCTACCGGGTGGAAGCGGCCAGCCAATCCATCGTCTTTGCCTCCGATCAGAATGGAAGCTCTGAACAATTTTCCGGATTTGCACAGGGAGCCACGGTGCTGGTGGCCCACCTGGCGATTCCGGAAAACGCCACGGGGGCCGCCAGGAAACTGCATGCCCCGGCCAGCGTTATCGGCCAGATGGCGGAAAAGAGCAACGTAGAGACGCTGGTGCTAAGCCATTTCATGTCCCGCAGCCTGAATGATTTGGATAACAGCCTGGCAGAATCAGGTTACAATTCGCGGGCGACATCGTTCTGGCCGAAGACCTCCAGTGTTTGGGCTTGGAAAATACCTTAAATAATTCTAATATAAAAAAATGAACAAAGAAATCCAGGT
>PVMK01128051.1_pt1 | contig 33047 bp, 26 predicted proteins | sample 1853481 | NCBI WGS metagenome assembly PVMK01 (sample SAMN08533507, study PRJNA380276) | Marine sediment metagenome, whole genome shotgun sequencing project.
CCGACACCTTTGGCAACCAAAACGTTCAAATCGCCGAATGCCTGTAATATCTGTCATAGTGATCAGGATGCCGACTGGTCTGATACATGGGTCAGAAAATGGTATGCCCGCGATTACCAGAAGCCTGTCCTGTATCGTGCAGGGCTCATAGCTGATGCCCGCAAGCGGGACTGGACTCGCCTGCAGGAAATGCTGGACTATGTTACAGCCAAGGATAGTGATGAAATCTTCGCCACTTCGCTTATTCGTTTGCTGCGTCTATGTGACAAGCCTGAGAAATGGCCTGTTATCCTGAAAGCTCTTGATAACCCGTCGCCCCTGGTGCGCAGTGCCGCCGCTGAGTTGCTGGAACAGGAGCCGTCAAAAAAAGTTATCGAAGCCTTGATTAAGGCAACCGGTGATGATTACAGGTTGGTACGCATTCAGGCTGTCGCTTCTCTTGCCGGTTATCTGCCTCGCCTGCCACAAGGGTTTATGAATGAAAACCAGAGCAAAGATGTCGAGAGAGCCACAGATGAGTTCATTGCTTCTCATATGACCCGCCCGGACCAGTGGACATCTCACTATAACCTGGGCAATTATTATCTTGATTTGCAGGACAATAATCAGGCCCTTGTTGCCTATGAAACGGCCCTAATGCTGGAGCCGCGGGCAGTGCTGGTTTTGGTGAACGCTTCCATGGCCCATGCAAGACAGGGGCAAAACGATAAGGCCGAAGCGCTATTGATCCGGGCCCTTAAGGTCGAACCGGAAAGTGCTATCACTCATTTCAACTTGGGGCTCCTTAACGCCGAACAAAACGATGTAGTGAAAGCCGAGGGATACTTCAGAGAGGCATTAAAGTCCGACCCCCAGATTCATGAAGCTGCTTTTAATTTGGCCATTCTGATTTCAAAGACAAAACCGGATGAAGCCATCACCTTGTGCCGCCAAGCATATGACCTGAATCCCAACCCCAAATATGCCTATACCCTGGCCTTTTATCAGAACCAGGGTGGTAAAAGTGATGATGCGGTCAAAGTGCTGCTGAAGCTGATCGAGAATCAGCCCACTTATGTGGACGCCTATCTCATGCTGGGAGACATTTTTGAAAAGCAGGGGAAACCAGAGGATGCCAGAGCGGTTTATCAGGAAGCCCTTTTAAAAGAAGGAATCTCTCAGAAAGACAAATATCGGTTTCAGGCCTTGTTAAGACAGGGAATACGAAATTGATGAACGCTGAACATCCAACGTTGAAATTCGAATAAAATTAAAACATGAACATCGAATGATAATAATGGTCAAATGACTAAGCATTTATTTGGTAAAGAGGTGCAGAGAAAAGGGGTAAAAGCATATTTAATTCTTTTTTAAATTTCACATAACCATGAGTAACCTTAACAAAACACAAAGTCAACATTACGTGCCAGAAGTTTGATTCTGTTTTCACTGAAAATGATTCAAAGATACTTCTGGTAATATTAAACATTTTTGAAAAAAAGCTCTCCAAATAAATTTATTCAATATTACTTATGATTATGTTAACAATTTAACGAGTAAAATAGTTGACAATGTTATCGTAACTATTGACTTTTGTGGGGTCTTGGAATTATCATGTTATAGTTCATAGGTTTTATCAAACACTTATCAAAATGGAGGCTGTATGTACAACGCACGGCTTTGGTTTGCGCGGATCATCGTGTTTTATGCGCTGCTGATCTTCACGTTTTTGGCATATCTCTACATCTTCGAGCCACTGGAACATATCTCCATCTTTGGTATAAGCGCATCCGGTGTACCAGAGTCTATCAATTTTCTGCGTGCGGGACCTGGCGCTTTGTTCTTGGGAATGGCCCTGTTCGCTGCCTACGGGCTGACCCTGCCTGGACGACTGCATAGCTGTTTGTGGGTGCTGGTGATTTTCAATGCCTGCGTGGTCGCCGTTCGGATCTTCGGTATCGTAGTGGACGGCAATTCGGTCAAGCAGCTGTCGGAACTGCGCAACGAAGGACTATCTTGGTTGCTATTCGTGGCCTCGCTGGTTATCTGCCCACGCCAGAAATGACGTTTCGCGTTTGCGGCCTCTTTCAGTCACAATGTTGCTAATAAAATATGTCTTAAAAGTCTCAGAGTTGTACAAATCGGCTTTTCTATAAAAGGAATAATTATCAGATAACCTTAAGTACCTTTAACAAAACGTAAAGTCAAAGGTACGTGCCATACCTTTAATTCTCACCATTTTCCACATAACTTTTTGTAACATTAACTAATTGCAAAATAAAAGGTAAGGCAACAATTAAACCTGAAAGGAGAGAATATGAACGCAAAGAAAAAAACAAAATCACAAGTGCGTAAAGACATCATCGACTTTCTAAATGCCACATCAGGGCAAATTGATCCCAAACCCGGTAAGCACAGCTGCGGCATCCGCCACCGCAACTCGCTGGTGCTTTCGACCTGTTCAAAAAATATTCCGAGGGCGACCGTTCTGGAATATTTCAATGAAAGCATGACCATTTATATTTATGGCGAGCCCGGCAGAAAAATCAACAATATCAAGGACAATCCGAAGGTTTCGGCAGTCGTGTACGAACAGCCGCTCGATCACGGCGCATTTCAGAGAAGCATACAGCTGTTCGGCACTGCCGAGCTCATAACCGCCAAAGACAGGCCGCGCCTGTTCTGGACAAAAATCCGCAAGTGGAACATGGACAAAGTGGCACGAAAAATAATGAAACCGATGTTTGCCCACAAAAAACTTTCTGACAAAGAGTATAAAAGGTTACTCAAGCGGGGTATTGAGACTCTGAACATTATAAAAATTACACCTGAACGCATTATACTTAAAGAATGGAACCCTGATTTTTCAATGAATCGTTACGAATGGAAAAAATAAACCGCAATAACCAGGAAAGAAAACTCAAAACATAGGGGTTGCGTTTTCATTCTTGACACTTACAGCAGAAATATAAATATAATCAACCTAACGAATCGCTTGAAAAATCGACGCGCGTCTCAGCTCCAGGCGTTATATAACCATTAGTACCCTTAACAAAACCAATAGTCAACAATACGTGCCAAACTCTTAAATATGACAAGAGTTTATATTTTCCCTGATAACATTAAGTCTTTATTTCTCAGATCCAAACTTCTCCATATCTGTGTGAGCAAGTCGTCAAAACCCACCGCAAGATCAGCTCAATTATCTGCTTTTAATATTATTAATAATAATGTATGGTTTTACATAAATATTAACTTGGTTGTGGTTGAAAACCAATATCCTAACAAAACGTAGAGTCTATCTAATATATAAGTTGGGCAACCAAATAATGAGGATAAAATTTAAATGATAAGAATATTTCTATTCACAACTGTATGTTTATTATTACTCTTGGCAGGAGGTTATAGTGCAGATGATCAATTTAATCAAAATGAGTATAGTGAGCCGTATGGTGAAAATGTTGTCTCTGTTGGTCAAAAGTTAAAATTCAAAAAATTTACACTTAGTGTTCAAGATATTTTTGAACGTGATAACCGAAAGCATGCAAATTTTCATTTTGTTAATACCTCGACAAATACTGGAATTGTCTCAATTGGAGAAAGCCATTATGTTAGTCTCGATTTTTTTAGGATCTGATTTTACAGACTTTGATGGGATTATTGTTTATGTAATAGCAATTTCAGAAAGTAATCAGATTACTGTTGTCTTTGAAAAATATACTCCAAAACAATACAGTGTTACGAAAGAATTCCAAAAATATTCTCTGATAGTTGGTGATGTTTTAGATTTACCATCAGGAAAATTAAGAGTATCAAGAATTATCGATTCTTCGAGCTGTCGATTAGACTTTTTTAAAAATGATTCTAATGTTGGAACAAGTATATATGCTAAACAAGGTACAATTATTGAGAATCCTGATCTCATCATTAAAGACCAGGATTTGGACAAGTTTGAATTTAAACCTATAGAAATTGGAGTGCAAACCTTAAGCTTTGAAATGCGCTTACTATAGAACACATTTGCCTAACATCTTCGGATAAACGAAAGGCATTTAACAAATTGCTTCACATGCTCCACATAACCACGAGTACCCTTAACAAAACTCAAAGTCCATATTACGTGCCAAACTCTTGACTGACCTTCCGCAAAAATATATTCAACATTTGTTCTGATAATATGAATTATTTACTTTTTTAATTTTCAGGATTGCTGCATAGAATAATGAATTGATGTCAGGTGAGGTCTGAGCTCTACTGCAAGGTCTGTCAGATCAAGTGATGCTCCCCGCCTAAAAGGCGTGGCCTCCCGGTAATTAAAATTGATTTCTTGGCTTGTATTGCTCAACCCCGCTCACAGGGCGGAGCTTACGCAAAACACTCCGGTCCAAACTTTTACACCCTTCATTAAGTCCAAACCAAACAAAATTGCTCTGCTGCTTATGTCTACTTGTAATTTATTATTTGTACTCCAAGTTTCTTGATTCTGTAATGGAGTATCCGCTGTGTGGTTTGAAGATACCGGGCAACTGCAGCGACATTTCCCCTGTATTTTTTCAAAGCATCAACGATCAGCTCTTTTTCATAGGAATTGACCATCATCTCAAGATTAGCGCCGTCCTCCGGGATGATCGCGGTATTGGTCTCATCTGAGGACTGAAGGGAAAGCGGAAGAACATACCCGTGCATCACATCATCGGTGCTGGTAAGAACCGCTCGTTCAATACAGTTTTCAAGTTCACGAACATTTCCCGGCCAGTGATAGGACATCATCATATTAATGGCAGCGGTTGAAATACGTTTAATGCTTTTAGCATAAACCTTATTAAACTTTTGCAGAAAATGGTCCGCCAGAAGCATGATATCCGATCGTCTCTCTCGTAGTCTCGGAAGTTGAATGGGAAAAACATTCAGCCGGTAAAAGAGATCCTCTCTAAACCTTCCTTCCTCTATCTGCTGTTCAAGGTCCTGGCCGGTTGCCGCAATCACCCGAATATTTACAGATATACTTTCTGTTCCCCCGACCCTTTCAAAACGCTTTTCCTGCAACACCCTCAGGAGCCTTACCTGCACTGCCGGAGAAATATCCCCGATCTCATCAAGAAAGATGGTTCCCCCGTTAGCCAGTTCAAACCGCCCTTTCCGCTGCTGCATCGCACCGGTAAAAGAACCTTTTTCATGACCGAAAAGCTCACTTTCAATCAGGTTCTCAGGTAAAGCCGCACAATTCACCTCAACGAAAGGATTATTTTTTCTATTACTAGAATAATGAATGGCGTGTGCCACCAACTCTTTCCCTGTTCCGGACTCTCCCCGAATCAGAACCGTTGCCGGGCTGTCAGCCACCTGGGCAATCTGCATGTAGACCTGCTGCATTGCCCTGCACTTGCCCACAATATTGCTCGGCTGATACATCTCACCCAGCTGCTGACGCAGCAGTTTGTTTTCAGCCAGCAGGCTCTCATGCTCTTCCACCTGTTCCCTGATATTTGCAACCGCACCGGCCAGAAGATCCGCAACCAGCTTTAAGAAATTCAGATCGTTTTCCAGGGTCTCGGTATCCGATGTTTCACGGTCAATACTGATGGTTCCGATGACCTCCCTTAGGTGAATAACCGGAACACAGAGAAAGGCCATGGGTTCAGCATCATCTCTGGCACGGGTTTTATTTAAAAAATCAGGATCAGTGCTTATATCCTGAATAAATTCCGACTTCTGTGTCTGAGCAACCCGACCGATAATACCTTCTCCAAAACCATACTGTCCCCGCTTCTTTTCTTCTTCAGTCAGGCCTTTGGATGCCTCTATGACTAAAATATCTGTTTCAGGTTTACGAAGCGTCAAGATACCTCGGGGCATCCCCATTTCAGTATCCAGGATGGCCAGAACATCCTCAAGCAGAGTGGAGACATTGTGCTGATGCAAAATTGCCTGAGATATTTTATATAAAATATCTATCTGGTCCTTTGCCCTCTGACCTGAAACACCATTAGACTCAACCATAACATTATCGTCCTAATAATTAGACTTAACTACATTTATGTTAGATTATGTATGTAAATATAACATATTTGTATGATATATTCCACCTAAATAGTTCCTTAGAACAGACAAACAGGTATAAAGTTATTTTTTAAAGCTATTTCAGTTGCTTATAAATATTTATAATATAATATAAATTTGGCATTCATCTTGTAGTAATTGTTTTAAAAGCGTCACTAGAACACGCACAAAAAATATGCTAGTTATAATTATTCGCGTCAATAACCTTTTATCAACAACAAATCAACTAACAAAAACATAAAAGAAAAACGAAATGAAACCGGTAAAAAAACAGGGATTATATGATCCGCAATTCGAACACGACAACTGCGGGGTAGGTTTTGTCTCAAACATAGACGGCACCTCCACCCATGCTATTATTGAAGACGGCTTAAATATTTTAAAGAACCTGGTTCATAGGGGCGCAGTGGGCGGCGATCAGAAAACCGGTGACGGCGCAGGGATGCTTATCCAGATCCCCCATGATTTCTTTAATAAAATAAGCACGGATCTGGGCTTTAATCTTCCTGATTTTCAGTCATACGGCGCGGGTTTTCTTTTTATGCCCCAGAAAAAAGCTGCCAGAAAAGAGATCGTAAAAATCGTTGAAGATACTCTTAACAAAGAAGGCGCTACCCTTCTTTGCTGGAGAGACGTGCCTGTACAGCCCGGATGTCTGGGAGAAATGGCGCTTGAATCCATGCCTTTCATGAGACAGATCTTTATTAAAGTGAAGGACTTAAAAGGAGAGGAACTTCAGCGAAGGCTGTATATCATTAGAAAATGTATTGAACGGAAAGTATTAAATAATGACTATTCCATACAGGATTTTTACATCCCTTCCCTTTCCTGCAGCACCATTACCTATAAAGGGATGTTTGATGCTCCCATGCTTGAGGAGTTTTATACAGACTTTGCAGACCCTGATTTTAAAAGCCCGATCGCAGTGGTCCATCAGCGTTACAGCACCAACACCTTTCCGTCCTGGCCGCTGGCACAGCCGTTCCGGCATGTAGCCCATAACGGAGAAATAAATACCCTTCGCGGAAACGTAAATAAGATGTGCGCCCGGGAGACTACGCTTGAATCGCCGCTGTACGGTGATGAGATTAAAAAACTTTTCCCCATCATCGAACAGGGCAACAGCGATTCCGGTAGTTTCGATAATGCCTATGAACTGCTGATAAAAAGCGGACGCTCTTTGGAACACTCCATGATCATGATGATCCCCGAAGCCTTTGGGCCCTCATATCATATCAGTGTAGACAAAAAAGCCTTTTATGAATATCATGCATCCATGATGGAACCGTGGGACGGGCCCGCAGCCATGGTTTTTACCGACGGTTTCCGGGTGGGCGCGCTTCTTGACAGAAACGGCCTGAGACCGGCACGATATATCATCACCAAAACCGGAAAGGTCGTAATGGGCTCGGAAGTAGGTGTTCTTGACATCAACCCTGAAGATGTACTGAAAAAAGGCCGGCTTGCCCCAGGTAAAATGATACTTATCGATACGATTAAAAAAAGGGTGTTACGGGATAATGAAATTAAAGCTGCTGTATCAAGGCGCAAACCCTACCGCCACTGGCTTAATCATAACAGGATAGAACTTAAAGGGCTGTTTCAGGTCCCTGCAACCGAAGACCTGTCAAAGACAGAATCCCTGATTACCCTTCAAAAAGCATTCGGCTATACCCTGGAAGGCGTGGAAAAAATCATTTTGGCCATGGCTGAAAATGCTCAGGAGCCTATCGGTTCCATGGGTGACGATGAAGCTCTGGCTGTTCTTTCTGAACGGCCCCAGCTTCTTTATCGGTACTTTAAACAGCTTTTTGCCCAGGTCACAAATCCGCCGATTGATCCTTACCGCGAAAACCTGGTGATGTCCTTAATGAGTTTTATTGGACGTGAAAGAAATCTTCTGGATGAAACACCTCAGCACTGTCACCAGATAAAGCTGACCCATCCGATACTGACCAATGATGACCTGGATAAATTAAAAAAATGTGAAATTGAGGATGTTTCAGTATCTGAAGTGCCTATTATTTTCAAAGCACATCAGACAAAACTTGATGTGGCACTTGATGACCTCTGTAAAAACTCAGAAAAACAGATTGATAACGGCGCATCTCTAATCATCCTGACAGACCGTGGCGTTAATGAAACCTACGCTCCGATTCCGGCACTACTGGCCACCAGTGCTGTTCATCACCACCTGGTCCGCACCGGAAAGAGACATTTGGCCGGTCTGGTGGTTGAAACCGGAGAGGCCCGGGATGTCATGCATTTTGCAACCCTGATCGGATACGGCGCCAGTGCGGTAAACCCATATCTGGTATTTACCACCTTAGCTGAACAGAAAAACGAGGGTAAACTTAAAAACCTCACCCTTGAAACAGCCATCGAAAATTACATCACTGCTATTAAAAAAGGTTTGCTTAAAATAATGTCCAAGATGGGTATCTCCACCATTAGAAGCTACAAGGGCGCGCAGCTTTTTGAGGCCGTAGGTTTAAGCAGCGCTTTCATTGAGAAATACTTTACCGGAACACCCACCCGTATTGAGGGAATTGGTATTGATGAAATTGAAAAAGAAACCCTGAAGCGTCATGACGGTGTATACAAAGCAGAGCATACCACAGACAACATTTTAGATCCGGGTGGCTCATACCACATGCGCAGCAATTCACAGAACCATCTCTTAACCGGTGAAGCCATTGTTATCCTGCATAAAGCGCTGAGAGAAAATAATTATGATTATTATAAAAAGTTCACGGCCTTAATTAATGACCAGTCACAAAACCTGTGCACTTTAAGAGGACTGTTTAATTTTAAAAAATCCAATCCGGTTCCAATCGATCAGGTGGAACCCATTAAATCAATTGTTAAACGTTTTGTCTCTTCAGCCATGTCCTACGGCTCTATAAGTTCCGAAGCCCACCGGACCATGGCAATCGCCATGAACCGTTTAGGTGCCCAGAGCAACTCCGGCGAAGGCGGTGAAGATGAGAACCGTTTTAAAAAGAAGAAGAACGGCGACTGGGAAATAAGCAAGGTTAAACAGATTGCCTCTGGAAGGTTCGGGGTCACCAGCAATTACCTGGCCAATGCCGAAGAGCTCCAGATCAAGATGGCACAGGGTGCAAAACCGGGTGAAGGCGGTCAGCTTCCCGGACACAAGGTCAGTGAACTGATCGCGAGCGTCAGATATTCCACCCCTGGGGTGATGCTGATTTCTCCGCCGCCGCACCATGACATCTACTCAATCGAGGACCTGGCCCAGCTGATCTTTGATTTAAAAAACAGTAACCCCAAAGCCCGGATATCTGTAAAGCTGGTTTCAGAAGTCGGTGTCGGAACAGTCGCGGCTGGTGTGGCGAAAGGAAAAGCGGAAATGGTGCTGATCAGCGGACATGACGGCGGCACCGGTGCTTCACCCCTGTCCTCTGTTAAATATGCCGGCATCCCCTGGGAAATCGGTTTGGCAGAGACCCAGCAAACACTTGTTTTAAATAAACTCCGAGACAAAATACGGGTTCAGGTCGACGGTCAACTTAAAACAGGCCGGGATGTTGTCATCGGTGCTTTACTTGGGGCAGAAGAATTTGGTTTTGGAACCATGTCTCTGGTTTCTTTGGGCTGTGTGATGATGCGCAAGTGCCATCTGGATGCCTGCCCGGTGGGCGTGGCCACCCAGGACGAAGAACTTCGAAAACGTTTTAAAGGCAAACCCGAGCACCTGATCAACTTCATGAACTTTATCGCACAGGACGTCCGTGAAATAATGGCTGAGCTTGGATTTAAGACTTTTGATGAGATGGTCGGCCAGATCAATATGATCGAAACGGCTAAAGCAGTAAATCATTACAAGGCAAAAGGACTGGACTTTACAAACATTCTTTTTCAACCTGAAATTCAAGAAAGTGAAACCTTATATGCGTCTTCAAAACCAAAGCATGATTTCTCAAACACCCTGGACTTTAAACTGATCAAAAAGGCAAAACCGGCCCTGGATAAAAAGAAAGATGTTAAAATACAGATGCAAATCCGGAACAGGAACCGAACCGCCGGAACCATGCTCAGTTATGAAGTATCCAAACGCTTTGGTTCCGAAGGTCTGCCAAATGATACCATCACCTGTTCTTTTAAAGGTTCAGCAGGCCAGAGTTTCGGCGCTTTCCTAGCTAAAGGTATTACCTTTAAACTTGAAGGCGACGCAAATGATTATGTGGGTAAAGGCCTTTCAGGCGGCAGAATAATTCTGACCCCTCCGAAAGCGGCGACTTTCAGACCTCAGAATAATATAATCACCGGAAACGTCAACCTGTTTGGCGCAACCAGCGGGGAGATGTTCATCTGGGGAAAAGCTGGAGAACGGTTTTGTGTAAGGAACAGCGGCGCGAATGCTGTGGTTGAAGGCGTCGGTGATCACGCCTGTGAATACATGACTGGCGGACGGGTGGTTATCCTTGGAAATACCGGGATTAACTTTGCAGCAGGCATGAGCGGCGGTATCGCGTATGTGCTCGACTCGGATCAGCTGTTTGATACCCGATGCAACCTTGAGATGGTTGAACTCTCCCCTGTAACGGATAAAATCGAGTCAAAATTCTTATATGACATGATAAACAGACACGTTGAATTGACAAGCAGCGCATATGCAGCTGAAATCCTCCATGACTGGGAGGAAATGCAACCTCAGTTTGTTAAGGTTCTACCGATCGACTATAAAAAAGCACTTGAACGATTAAAGAATTTCCAGTCTAAAGAAACTGAGCTGGTTACCGTGACTGAGGAGGTATATTAAAATGGGGAAACTAAAAGGATTTCTTGAACACAACCGGGTATCCCCCTCATACAGGCCCATTGATGAAAGACTTAACGACTTTAACGATGTGTGTGAAAAACTCTCGGATAATGAAGTCTGCAATCAGGCATCGCGCTGTATGGACTGCGGCATCCCCTTCTGTCATTTAATGGGATGTCCGATAAATAACCTGATCCCTGAATGGAATGACTATATCTATAGAGAACAATGGTCCGACGCCTTAAAACGGCTTGAAAGAACAAATAATTTCCCTGAAATTACCGGAAGGATATGCCCGGCCCCCTGTGAAGCCGCCTGCACCCTGTCAATCAATGACAGCCCGGTAACCATTCGTCAAAATGAACTGACCATAACAGAAATGGCTTTTTCACGCGGCGCCATAAAACCGAGAATTCCGCTTAATAAAACAGATAAACGTGTGGCCATTATAGGCTCCGGCCCGGCCGGTCTGGCTGCTTCTCAGCAGCTTGCCCGCCTAGGACATACGGTTGTCATTCTTGAAAAGGACAAAAAACCCGGCGGAATCCTCAGGTACGGCATACCCAATTTTAAACTGGAAAAATGGGTAATAGACCGCCGGCTTGAGCAGATGAAGCAGGAAGGCGTTATTTTTGAGACGGATGTAAATGTCGGTGTTGATATTTCCGCTCACTATCTAAAAAAATACTTTGATGCTGTTTTGATCACATGCGGTTCTGAAGAACCCCGCGATCTGACTGTACCGGGCAGAGAACTGGGCGGAGTTCATTTTGCCATGGAATATTTGTCAAACGCGAACATGTATTTATCAGCAGACACCCCAATCGAAACAATCCTTACGGCACGGAGCAAAAATGTTCTGGTGATCGGCGGCGGCGACACCGGATCCGACTGTGTGGGCACAGCAAATCGTCAGGGCGCGAAAAATGTTTACCAGTTTGAGATTTTACCGAAACCCCTGGAATGGAACGAATCATGGAATCCGCAATGGCCGGAATGGCCAAATATATTACGCACCTCAAGTTCTCATGAAGAAGGCTGTGAGCGAAAATGGTCGGTTTTAACAAAAGCTTTTGCTGGCAAAGACGGAAAAGTAAAAAGAGCAGACTGCATTGAAGTTGAATGGAAAAACAAAAAAGGTAAAACTGAATTTTGTGAAAAGAAAGGATCGGAATTCAATATTAATGTAGACATGGTACTTCTTGCCATGGGGTTTACAGGCATTAAAGAAAACAAACTCTTTAATGACTTGAACATTCAAATGACGGATAAGAATACCTTTAAGATAGATAAAAATTACATGACCACAGAACCCGGCGTTTTTGCCGCAGGGGATGCAGTCACCGGCCCCTCTCTTGTAGTCAGGGCAATTTACCAGGGCCGCGAAGCAGCGGCAAATGTCCACAGGAGCTTAGTCTCCAAACAGGTTAATAAATAAATTCAAGAAATATAAAATCATAAATTTGACATCTCAATTATTTTAAAATATATTTTTCATAAGAACCTATAAAAAAGGACATAATCATGGAATCAAACGCACTTACAAAAGCTTATGCGGAAAACGTCTTTACCATTAAGACCATGCGTAACTATCTTTCTAAAAACGGACATAAAGCATTAATGGAAACAATCATTAACCGTACCTCTATTGACCCGGTCATTGCCGATGAGATTGCGGATGCAATGAAGACCTGGGCGCTTTCAAAGGGCGCTACCCACTTCACACACTGGTTCCAGCCTCTAACCGGCGCAACCGCGGAAAAGCATGATTCCTTTATTGAGCCTGACCGTGAAGGCGAATGTATCATGGCCTTCTCAGGTAAGGAACTGATTCAGGGAGAACCCGACGCCTCCAGTTTTCCTTCCGGCGGCTTAAGAGCAACCTTTGAAGCCCGCGGCTATACGGCATGGGACCCCACCAGCCCGGCATTTATTAAAGAGGGAGAAAAGGGATCTACCCTTTGTATCCCAACTGTATTTTGTGCCTATAACGGTGAGGCGCTTGATGAAAAAACACCGCTTTTAAAATCAATGGATGTTCTTTCAGATCAGATATGCAGACTGGCAAAACTTTTTGGCATCAAAACAAAGGGAAAACGCGCATATCCCACACTCGGCGCGGAACAGGAATATTTTCTGATTGACAAAGAGTTTTATGACTCAAGACTGGACCTGCTGCAAACGGGAAGAACCTTATTCGGCAGACAACCCGCAAAACACCAGCAAATGGATGACCACTATTTTGGCGCAATAAAACCCAGGGTCATGGCTTTTATGGAAGACCTTGACCGTTCTCTGTGGAAACTGGGTATCCCGGCCAAGACCCGTCATAACGAAGTCTGTCCGGCACAGTTTGAGATCGCTCCGGTTTATGAAGAACTTAACCTTGGAATCGATCATAATATGCTGACTATGGAGATATTAAGAAACACTGCTGAAGAACACGGCTTTGCCTGTCTTCTCCATGAGAAGCCTTATGCCGGGGTTAATGGCTCAGGAAAACATAACAACTGGTCTGTGGTTGGGCCTGACGGGAGAAACTGGCTGACCCCGGGTGTTAACCCCCATGAAAACGCTGAATTTCTCACTATGATCTGCGCCCTGACCATGGCCATTGATAAACATGCGGGTTTGCTTCGCGCCACAGTTGCTTCAGCGGGAAATGATCACAGACTGGGTGCGAATGAAGCGCCTCCGGCAATCATCTCTATTTTTCTGGGTGAACAGCTTTACGATGTTATTGAACAGCTCGAAAAGGGAAAAGCCACATCATCTAAGAAAGGCGGAGTTATAAAAATCGGAGTAACCTCTCTGCCCCAGCTTCCAAGAGATGCCACCGACCGCAATAGAACCTCGCCCTTTGCCTTTACCGGAAATAAGTTTGAGTTCCGCGCACTGGGATCCAGCCAAAACTGTTCTCCATCAAACACGGTTCTTAACACAATTATTGCTGATGCAATAGATGAGATCTGTACAAAACTTGAAAAAGGTTTAAAAGACGGCAAAAATTTCAATAAAGCCCTGCAGTTAATTCTTAAGGCCATCGTTAAAAAACATAAACGAGTTCTGTTTAACGGTGACAATTATACGGAAGCGTGGAAAAAAGAGGCGAAGAAGCGCGGGCTGCCAAACCTAGTAAAAACACCGGAAGCTTTAAAAGAATATATTAAAAAAGAAAGCATTCTGGTTTTTGAAAAATACGGCATCCTTACAAAAAGAGAACTTGAGTCCCGCTATACCACTTACCTTGAAATATATGAGGCAGAAACCCTGATCGAGGCAGGATGCGCAAACACCATCGCTAAGACCATGATCGTTCCTGCTGCCATACGTTATCAGACGGAACTTGCGGAATCCATCAATGCGGCAAAAGCAGTACTTGGAAAAATTTCACAGACAGAAAGCAAAAAGCTTTTAGCTGAGATTACAAAAGAGATTGAGTCTGTGCTCAAAGATACGACGGTTCTTGAAGCAGCCATAAATATCGGAAAAGCGACTAAGATCATTTCCATCCAGAACAAACTCAGAACAGCGGTGGATAACCTTGAGGGATTACTGGCAAAAGACGAATGGCCTCTGCCAAGCTATACAGAAATGATGTTTGTAATGTAGTTTATTTATTGTACATAATCATATAATAAAAGCCTGTGACCTTATCCCGGCCTCAGGCTTTTTTGTTATTAATAATTATATTAACTTTAGAAAACTAAACACCAACCATATTTCACCTTATGCATGTTGTGTTGATGTTAGGTTTTGTTAAGATTTCACGTGGTTATGTTGAATTTAATAAATCTACTTTTTCACTACATGTACATAGAGCAGATTTGATCCCTTTGTCACACGACCTGAAAGTATGTTATTTATTGCCCGATAAACACACCATCTTCCCACAGACCTTTTTCAACTTTGCCATCAGGATAGGTCATCGTACCATGCCCGTTACAATAACTATCTTTCCATTCACCAACATATTTTTGGCCATCAGGATAAGTTAAGGTACCCTGCCCATTAGCATGATCATCTTTAAACTCACCTACATATTTTGCACCATCCGGCAAGACAAGAGTGCCGAACCCATGAAATTTACCATTTTCCCAATCACCAACGTATTTTTGGCCATCTGGATAAATTAATGTGCCCTGCCCATTCTTTCTGCCCTCCTTCCATTCACCTGCATATTTTTTACCATCAGGATAAGTCATCGTGCCATGCCCGTCACAAGAACTATTTTTCCAAACACCAATGTATTTGCTGCCATCAGGCCAGGTATACATGCCCTCCCCGTTTTCACAATTTCCACTATCACATTTGGCTACGTTTTCTATCCCTTCGGCTATACTTTCTGTTCTGCCAATTTCGTTTTCTGCTTCTTCGACAATGCCTTCTGTTTTGTCGACTGTGCTTTTTGTTCCGTCAATTTCACCTTTTATTCCTTCGACTGTGCCTTCTGTACTGTCGACTATACTTTCTGTTCCGTCAATTTCGCTTTCTATTACGTCAACTTCACCTTCTTTTCTATCGGCTTCGCTTTCATTTCCATCGAGATCGCTTTCTATTATGTCATCTCCGCTTTCTATTACGTCAACTTCGCTTCTCATGTGTTTTACGGTTCCGTCCTTAATAGCCTGAGAGCGTGTTGCTTTTTTACCTGTAAAAACATCATCTTCCCACATACCTCTATCGACTGTGCCATCAGGATAAGTTAACATGCCCTGTCCATCCTTTATACCCTCTTTCCAATCACCAACATATTTTTGGCCATTGGGATAAGTTAAGGTGCCTTGCCCATTCTTCTTACCCTCTTTAAATTTACCTACATATTTTCGGCCATCAGGATAGGTCATCGTTCCATGCCCGTTACAATAACTATCTTTCCAATCACCAACGTATTTGCTGCCATCGGGCCAGGTATAAGTGCCGTACCCATTTTTTTTACCATTTTTATATTTACCAACGTATTTTGAGCCACTTATAAAAATATAAGTTCCCTGCCCATGGAAAACACCATCTTTAAATTCACCAACATATTTTCTGCCATCAGGCCAGGTATAGGTACCCTGCCCATGGAAAGCACCATCTTTAAATTCACCAACATATTTATTCCCATCCGACCAGGTCATAGTGCCATGGCCATTTACACAATTTCCACTAATACACTTGGCTGAACATGTATATGCTGTAGCAAACAAGCAAATTAAGCATAGTAAAGCTGTATTAAGTATTAGTTTCACACTCACCAGAATCCCCTCTTTATATTTGTCAATCTTTATTGGTTTAACATCATATAATACAAAGGTCTTTGTGTGTTAAAAAATAAAAGTCAGAATCACTTCAGATACACTTATAATTTTAACCGTCTTCAAAAGTCAAGATAAGAGATAATAATGTTGAATTTACTTATCTCATAAAATTAAAAAACCATTTCACCTGTATCAATCGGCTGACGCACCGGCCACACGTACTGGTCATCACACGTTGCACTGGTGCACGCGGAATCAAAGCCCACAGCACTGAACCACGCTTGGCCGGTGGCCGAGCAATTAGTTGTCGACCAGTAGTAGTGGGGCTGCACATTAAAAAAAGGTGCGTCTGGAATAGTCCAGATGCCTGATGGATTATTTGGGTTCCTTGTAGGAGAATCAGCTTTTATTCCTGACTGCTCTTCAAACGTTGGCAAACGCCAGTCACCTTCCACTGAGCCATCAGTTAGTCCGCACTCTCCACTGTTTAGTCCGGCTGCATCCAATGTGGCATTGTCCCATGTCCGTGCACCATAACAGTTAGCGTTCTTCAGCCAGCTGAGATTGGTCAAGGTATCCGTAACGGTTCCGTCGCCATAATCAACAAATCTAGGTTTAGGGATAGCTACACCTTTCTGATGATCACTGACATCACCTGTGACGGAACTGGTCGTCTGACCGGTCTTTGATACCATTGCTGATGAATTATCTGACATTGCAACAATCGGTATCAATAACATAATTGCTGCTATGAAAATTAGGATTAATGTGTTTGCCTTGGTTATCTTCATAGATTCCCCTTATTTCAATATAGTTAGTACAGGCTAAGTACTACGGTTTTTTTAATTGAATTTTGTTAAAAATATCAAGCTGGTTTCGAAAGTCAACAATAAAACATTTTTCCATATAAATTTGATTAAAAACATAAATCAATATATCTTTAATCCAAGTCTATATAGAGTCTTAAATTATATCAAATTATCTCTTTATGTATATAGGGTGAATGTGGAGTTCCCCTGAAATAATGGACACACAGAAAGGTTAGAGTTATAAAAGAAATTCTAACAAGGAGGTGTGCCATGGGAAAAGAAAAACGAAGGAAGTTTGACAGGGAATTTAAATCAGAAGCAGTAAAACTTGTCATTGATGAAGGCAGGCCAATTACAACCGTAGCCCGGAATCTGGGAATTCATGGAAATTTATTACATAAATGGAAAAAGCAATATGAAGAAGACTTCCAGTATGCTTTTCCAGGTAAAGGGAGGTTGAAAGAACCTGACGAGGAAATGCGACGCCTGAGAAAGGAACTGGCAGATACCAAAGAGGAGCGTGATATCTTAAAAAAACTGAACGGACACTCTGATTCTAATTCGCTTTCGTTCTTTTACAAAAACTCCTCCAGCCTTTGCTTAAGTTCCGTATAATGGAAAAGCTTATTAAATTCCACCAGGCCTGCCAGCGCCTTTAAATGAACCCGAACTCCTGTCTCTTCCAGAATAGCCACCGGATTAAGACCGCCGACCATGATTGAACCGATACGTCCTTCACTTACCGGAACTTCGAGTAAGGTCTGACTGGGCTGCCCGATACGCATTAAACAGCCAAGACCCACATAGTCCAGTTTTTCCGCAAGTTCAATCACCAGGTCTCTGCTCTGGGCTGGAAATTCTCTAAAGCTGGCACCGATCCGGCCATTCCCGGATTTAACCGCGCCCAAATAGTCTGTCATTCCACTGCGGATAAAGACTTCCAGCGGATCAATGCTGGTACCGTCATAATTAATGATCTCTACAAAACGAGTAGCCTTCTTTTCCTGAAGTTCAAGTAAGCCTCCGAACCGTGAATTTGTCGGAATACCGTATTTTAAGAGCACACCGTTAACAGTAATGGAACAGACCGTTCCAAAACCAATCATATTATCTGGAATAGTCAGATGCCCCACCCTTTCTCCCGGCCCGTAGAGCGTTACCAGATGACCCATGGCAAAACCGTATTCAAAAACACGGTTCATCATGTCAAGACACTCAAGTACTTTACGCGCTTCAATCAGGGAGAGGTTAACCACCACATTTCCGGTTTTTTTATTTAAATCAAAATCCATGGCATAGGTCAGCTGATCGATCTTTGCGGATAGAAACCCGACTCTTTCAATAATACTGGATGAGTCCAGTTCACTTAAGCCCTGTTCTGTTATCTGCCGCCCTTTTTTACCCACAGTTTTTGTCAGCCCTGTTAAATCCATTTTATTTAAATAAAAACGAACCGTTCTCTCACTGATCTCATAGCCCAAAGACTCAAGTTCACTTGCAATCTGGGAACTGCTGCACGGTCCATCGCTCTCTTTTAATACGCTTAGAATTGAAAGCTGTTTCTTTTTAATTTTATCAGGCATTTTTTATCCCCCAGCCATGTATTACAAATAATTTGTAATGCTAATAATTTGCCGGTTTAATTCCGGCATTTTTGCCATATAAATCAAAGAATACTATCAGTTTAACCCAAATATCCTTAACTTTTGCATGTGTATTCTTTTTAATCAAGCTAAAACATCAGGTAATGTTGCCATTCGTCACACATGAACGGCAATATTGCCGTAATATAATAACTTAAATAGTTAAACATCCTATGTTATGGCTTATATTTCATATTGACATACAAATTTATAGTGATATTATGTTTAGGCTTGAAAATTAAAGGCAGTCTATTGCCGTTCAAACGGCATAAAATTACCAACTAAACACCAAAAAGGAGGAAAGTATGATTCAATATCCAAAATCAAATGATGCCATCGGAACCGTAAACAGAGGAAACCCCTGTGAATCAGGACTGTGCACATTATGCCGCGCAGACTGCAAGGGAAAATGTGAAACCTGGCTTTCAAGCCTTAAAGGAAGAAAAGTTCTCTATCCAAGAGACTTTGGAACTGTAACTGCCGGTAGTGCAAACACCTGCCATCTGGGCGTATCCTACAACTCACTGAGAATCCAGGGTTACGTTTACGGCGCAAACGGTCTTAAAAAAGGACTGACCAGAGATGCTGATGACTGTGTCTTCCCAAATGTTGATATCTCCGGTGAATTTGGAACCAAGAAAAAAACAAAATTTCGTCTTCCCATTATGTCAGGCGCACTCGGATCAACCTTTATCGCTGCCAAATACTGGGATTCTTTCGCAACAGGCGCAGCACTCACCGGTATTCCAATCGTAGTTGGTGAAAATGTTGTCGGTGTTGACAAACAGGCTGTTCTCAAAAAAGGAAGAATCGTTAAAGCTCCTGAACTTGACAGAAGAGTAAATGGTTTCCTTAAGTATTATGACGGTTACGGTGCGATCATTGTACAGATGAATGTTGAAGATACCAGAAACGGCGTTGCTCAGTATGTCATCGACACCTACGGCGACAATGTCATTATCGAGCTTAAATGGGGACAGGGCGCGAAAGTTATCGGTGGTGAGATCCAGGTTACTTCCCTTGAATACGCACAGTTCTTAAAAGACAGAGGATATGTGGTTGATCCTGATCCATCAAAACCTGAAGTTAAAAAAGCCTTTAAAGACGGCGCTATCAAATCTTTCGCCCGCCACAGTAGACTGGGTTATACCGATCTTTCAACTCCTGAAGAAGTACAGGCAAACTTTATCGATGCAGTTGCAGGCCTTCGTAAACTCGGTTTCAAGAGAATCTCTCTTAAGACCGGATCTTACGGAAATGAAGCTCTTGCCATGTCAATGAAACTGGCAACAGATACCGGTCTTGACCTCTTAACCATTGACGGATCAGGCGGCGGAACTGGAATGAGCCCATGGAACATGATGGAAGCATGGGGTGTTCCTTCTATTAACCTGCACTCAAAAGCATACGAATACGCTAACATTCTTGCTTCTCAGGGTAAACGCGTAGTTGATATGTCTTTCGCAGGCGGTCTGGCACGTGAAGATCATATCTTCAAGGCTCTGGCACTCGGCGCACCGTTTACAAAACTGATCTGCATGGGCCGTTCGGTTATGATCCCCGGATACCTTGGATCAAACATCGAAGGTGTTATCCATCCGGAAAGAAAAGCAAAACTGAATGGTAACTGGGATAAACTACCGCCAGCAGTTGAAGAACTGGGATCAAAAGCAGAAGAGATTTTTGCCGGATACCAGACAGTACAGAAAAAAGTCGGCGCAAAAGAGATGAAGAATATCCCTTACGGAGCCATCGCAATGGTAACACTTGCTGACAAACTTTCCTGCGGACTCCAGCAGCTAATGTCCGGGACCAGAAAGTTTAACTTAAGTGAGATTTCACGCAACGAGATCTTCTCTGCAAACAGAGAAACCGAAGCTGAAACAAAAGTACCATTTATTACTGATGTTGAGGATGAATCTGCGAAGAAAATTCTCAAAGGATAGTTATTCTTGAAACATAAAAAAAGGGCCCGTTTTTTAACGGGCCCTTTTTTTATGTTTAATTTGATATTTAAAATGGTTTTATAAATTAAGGGTCGGAAATTGCATTTATTTTTCAGCCGTTAAAACCAAGATCATCTATTATTTCTTCTATCTCTTTAAATTCGCTTATATCTGAATTTATTAATTCAAAACCTGTGTCATAAATTTCTGTATTGACACTCTTTTTACACCATTTACTTTTCGCATCAAAATTTAGATACTTTTTCTCACTCAGACCTGTCCTTAGAAGAATTCTTAAATGAAAAACTTTTTCTGCCTCTATGGGAGTTTTACTCATTAACATTATACCCTTGGTCGTTATGTCAACCAGAAAACCGACCAGCTTATCTGTTTCTCTGTCAACTGCTTCCAGATAATAGATGAGATGACGTCTCTTCATTCTTCTTTGTTCTTTTGACAATGTTTTATCCTTTATTCTATCCATAGATAATGTCCTTCAGTTAGGTTATTTAAAAAATCTTTTGAGTGTTTTCATACATTTCCTATTGTATATTATAGCCAATATATACCTTTATTTCTGCATGTTTATCAAGTACAATTCTCGAAAATATTAAAAATAATTCCTTCTGGATTCTGCACTTTCAGGCATCTGGGTAAATGATGTCTGAACATATTTAGCAGGTTTAATGTTACAATAAGGTTAAGAGAAACTGGTTTTGAATCGACATGAGATAGTGAATAAATTATGAAAAAATTAATTCTTGCGTCCGCATCTCCCAGAAGAATTAACATTTTAAATGATATGGGCATAAAGTTTAAGGCTGTTAAAAGCTTTTATAATGAGCCGGAACGAAAAAAAGGACAACTGCCTTCAGAATATGTTGAGACTAACGCAGAGGGAAAGGCAAAATTAGTTTCAAAAAAGTTTAATAAAGAATTAATTGTCGGCTCAGACACTGTTGTGGTTTATAAAGACAGGGTCCTTGGAAAACCCAGAAACATGAACGAAGCTTTTGAATACATTTACCTTCTGAACAACAAGACCCACTCAGTTTATACGGGACTTTGTATTATTAACTGTGAAACCGGAAAACTTATTTCCTCACATGAGAAAACTCTCGTTACATTCAGGAATCTTACGGAATCGGAGATAACCGATTATCTTAATATGATTGATCCATTGGATAAGGCGGGAGCATATGCGATTCAGGGAGAAGGATCACTTGTTGTGGAAAAAATAAGAGGCTGCTATTATAATGTGGTTGGTTTGCCGGTCTCAAAACTTGAGAGCATGCTGCTGGATTTCGGGACATCACTATTTAAATATATGAAAAGATAAATCATGAAAACCGAAAAGAATATTTTTTCTCCTATAGACCTGAGTGTGCTTCGAATTGACGAAGTGAACCCTTTTAATTTTTATCTCAAGACAGGGCCTGCAAATAATGAATATGTCCTTTACTCAAAAAAAGGCTCCCGTTTTACAGAAGAGTCGAGACTGGAACTCATCTCCAACAGCGTAAAAATTATTTATATACCTGATACAGACCGTGTGGCTTACCTGGAATATGTAGAATGGAATCTTCAGAATATTGTTAATGACAAAAGCATAAGCGCTGAAGAAAAATCAAAGATAGTATATAACTCAAGTAAACACCTGTTTACAAAGCTTTTCCAGGAACCGCGAATCGAGACCATTCTTCGCACGAAAAAAGTCATTAACCATCTGGTGGATATTATCGTTTCGGATAAAAAAACGACTGAACATCTTATTCGTATTACAGAACACGATTATGCTACCTATACACATTCCATTAATGTAGGAATCTTAAGTCTTGCGTTTGCAAAAAGTATTTTAAAAGGTGTTTCTAAAAAGGAGTTTTACAATCTTGGATCGGGTTTTTTCCTGCATGATATAGGTAAAGCTGTAATACCTCTGGATATTCTTAATAAAAAAGGCCCCCTTGGTTCCAACGACTGGATGATAATGAAGACTCATCCGCAAAAAGGCTATAAAATGCTTAAAAAAGCCGGAGTGATAAGTGAAGAAGCGTCAACCATAGTACTTCAACACCATGAAAGAACCGATGGTTCCGGATACCCAAAAGGACTGGAAGGGAATGAAATAAGTATTTTCGGTAAAATATGTTCTATAGTCGATTCATTTGATGCCATGACAACTAACAGATATTACCAGCCGGCCTTATCATCGTTTGAGGCGATGAAAATTATAAAGGAAAAAATGCAGGACAAGAAGTTTGACAATGAGATCTTTAAGCAGTTCGTTACCTTTTTTTCAAATAAATAATAATTTAGAAAGCTGTTCGTTGTATCTGCTAATCTAGCGTTAAGCGATATACACAATAAGTTATGCGCATATTTTCAAGTTTTCTATTAGGTGGTTCACCTTTGTCATACTTACAAGAATTGATGACACCTCTTTTTTATCAGCAAGAAATTTAAGGGCCTTTAAGCCTGGGGGTGAAGATAGCTTCTTTGTAAAAGCAATACATTTACTGAATTTATCCCTGCTGCGAAACAGCGGATTAAACCGTCTCACATCATGCCTGCCCGGCTTGAAATCCTCATTTATTTTACCTGACAGAATCCCCTGTGCAAACGGACTATAGCAGATAAACCCAACCCCATTCTTTTTGCAAAATGGAAGAAGATCTCTTTCAGCATCTCGCTGAAGCAGATTATATAATCCCTGAAGCGATGTTATCTCTGCCAGATCAACCGCTTTTCCAAGCAGTGCTATGTTGAAATTGCTTACACCGATAGACCCTATTACCCCGTCTTTCTTAAGTTCATTTAAAGTATCCAGTGTTTCATTAAGCTCTGTTTTTTTATCAGGCCAGTGTATCTGGTAAAGGTCGATGTAATCGGTTTTAAGCCTTGCCAGGCTTGATTCGATATCTCTTAAAACAGCATCTCTGGTTAAATCGTGAAAAACCCGGCCCCTGTCATCCCACCGAAGTCCACATTTTGTGGCAATAATAACTTTTTTTCTTACAGAAGAAAGTATAATGCCCAGAAGTTCCTCTGATTTTCCAAAACCATAAACAGGCGCTGTATCAAAGAAATTAATACCGTTCTCAATTGATTTTTCAACGGTTTCCAGAGCTTCCTTTTCATTTACATCACCCCATCCTTTTCCGGATAAGGCCCATGCGCCATAACCTATTAAGGATACTTCAAGATTTGATTGCCCCAGTTTTCTGTATTTCATCAAGCCATCTTTTAGTTTATTTATTCGCCATAGTAATACAGCTGGCTTAAATGATTAAAATCTTGACTCTAGCGAGATTGAGCAGTGACTCTGGCTACATGATGAGTGATCATATAGGCTAAAAATCCAAGAATAACTCCAAGAATCAAGCCTCCCAGCAGCATTACCCAGCCTACTTCCAGACCAAGACTTAGAAAATCATGTAAAGAGGTAAGTTTCAATGATTTAAAGAGTGAGGGTTTATCAAGAATGAGCATACCCACTTTATAACTTATATAATAACAAAATGGCAAGGTTAATGGATTACTTATCCAGACTCCAAGCAGTGCAGCACGTTTACTGCCTCTGAAAATATGAGCAAGGGGTACTGAAATAATAGTGTGAAAAGGAAAAATTGGGGTCATGCCTACAAATACGCCAATTCCCATTCCCATTGCAAGATAATGCGGGTTGCCGTGCAGTTCTTTAAAACTTCGTATTATTTTCTGAGTATAATAACTTATATAGTATTTAAAACTCTTTTGAGTTTCTGAGTTTTTCTCCATTCTCTGCCCAGGTAGTCAGATTTTTAAATTTATTGAAGTTAACATGAAAACCTTTTCATTTCAATGATAAAGGCGTTGTTGGAAGTTAATCGAATTGAAATGATGCTACTTAAGATTGATGACTTTTTGAAATTATCAATCTTTGATAAACAGACCAAATATTTTCTTCAGTAATGACTTTTTCCCCGGCTGAATTTTGTCTTCGGACTGTTTTACCGCGGGTGCATAATTTTCACCGTATTTTTTCCTGTAGTATTCAAGCCTTTCTTCATGAGTCCTTTTTGGCGCCCTGCTCTTATTGACTTTTTTAATTCTGTGCTCTTTTGTGGACACTTTTATATCCGAATGTTTTTTAACCGGATGTGATTTCATGTTACTGGTCTGTTTTTTTACAGGTGTTTTATGAGCAAGAGGTTTCTTCCTGCCTGTTGCCCCGGGTTTTGGAACTTTTTTGTGGTGAGGTTCATGCCGTTCTTTTTCCAGCCTGAAATGTTTTCCCGCGCTTAAATCTTTTTCAAACATGTTTTCATCCGGCCATTCAACAGGGATCTGAGCGTTTGTAAGCGCTTCTATAGATTCAAGGGCGTATACAAATTTTTCACAGGCAAGTGATATTGCTTTCCCTTCTTTACCAGCACGTGCGGTTCGGCCTATCCGGTGGACATAGTTTTCAGCATCATTAGGCAAATCGTAGTTAATAACCATTTCAAGGTCATCAACATGAAGTCCGCGTGCCGCAACATCGGTTGCTACCAGATATTTTAATTTGCCAGACTTTATACTTTCTATGATTTTAAGGCGTTTGCTCTGCTGCAGGTCGCCCATGATGTATTCGCATTGATAACCGTTATATTCAAGGCGTTTAGAAACTTCATGGGCTTTGCTCTTGGTATTGGTAAAGATTATGCAGTTTTCAGGTTTTTCTGATTTTAAGATTCCAAGAAGAAGTTTTATCTTCTCTTCTTTGCCAACGTGGTAGAGCTTTTGGGAAATTTTATCAACCGTAATGTTTTCCGGGGCTATTTCAATCTCAACAGGGTTGTTCATAAATTCCCAGGCCAGTTCTTTTGCCCTGTAGCTGAGTGTTGCGCTAAACAGCATTGAAATACGTTCGGAAAAGTGAGGCATGTTTCTCAGCATTTTTTTTATATCGGGCAGAAAACCCATATCAAAAAGCCGGTCTGCTTCATCAATTACCAGAATACCGGTTTTTCTAAGGTCCAGCTTTTTTTGCTGATGGAAATCAATGAGTCGGCCCGGGGTCCCGATAAGAATATCCACGCCACTTTTGAGGAGTTCTTCCTGTTCCACATATCCAACACCCCCGTAAAAGCATCCGCAGGTAAAATCAAGATATTTGCCGATGACTTTTGCTTCTTTTTCAATTTGTATGGCAAGCTCTCTTGTGGGTGCTATGATAAGCGCTTTGCTGTTTTTTAGATCTCTTTTATTTAAAAAGTTATGATATATGGAAATCAGGAAAACTGCTGTTTTCCCTGTGCCTGTTTGTGATTGAACGCAAACGTCAGTGTATTTAAGTGTGTGCGTAAATGTCTTTTCCTGTACAGGCATGCAGTTAATAAATCCGGCTTCAGCAATACCTCTTTGCAGATTTGCGTCTAAATCAAGTTCTGTGAATTTTATTGTCATATATTTATGGTCGTATTCCTTATTTCCTATTCGTATAGTTAATTAAACGTTATAATATCTGTAACGTGAGTTATTTATTAGTGTATGTTTGGATTAGTTCCCTGAGAAGTGTTTAGTAGGGTGAGGTTTTTCACCTCTTGAGTCCAACATAATTTGTTATTATAGCACTATCCGGTTAAAATGTGAAGTCACATGATATTTTAGTTTTTAAGGGTAAAGAATACGATGAATTGTCCTCTCTGCGGTTTTGATAATATCTTTAAATATTTTGAGAAGACAGAAAAAAACAGGGATATAAAGATATATTTCCAATGTAAAAGGTGTGAGCTTGTGTTTCTTGATCCTGGCTTTCATCTTTTACCTGAAGAAGAAAAATCTATTTACGATTTTCATGAAAACGGGCCGGGAAATGAGGGTTATGTTCGATTTTTGAAAAAACTTGCTGTGCCCTTAGTTTTGAAGTTAAGAAATAAGTCCACAGGGCTTGATTTTGGTTGCGGACCCGGTCCGACAATGAGTACCATTTTAAGGGATAAGGGAGTTGAGGTCTTTAATTATGACCCATATTATTTTCCAGACAACAATCTTCTCAAAAATAAATATGATTTTATTACCTGCACAGAGGTAACAGAACATTTTTACCAGCCAAAAAAAGAATTTCTTTTATTTGATAATCTTTTGAAAGAGGACTGTAGTTTCCTGGGTATTATGACCCAGGTGCTTCCCGAGGAAACAGACTTTAAGGACTGGTGGTACCATCGCGATCCGACTCATGTTTCTATTTATAGTTTAAAAACTTTTTTATGGATATCTGAATGGATGGGCTGGAAATTGGAAATCCCTGAAAATGGTGTGGTTATTTATTCAAAATAATGGTACAAAGTTACTTATAATATAAAAACTCTCTAAAACACTTTTCTGTCTGCTTAATAATACCCTGTTAGCTCAGGCATATACTAAATCCATAAAACATATTGTCATAAATTCCAGTTCACCTTTCAAATGGACCGGCAATGGACTATAACCCTTTAACAAAACCTTGTTAAGATGGAAAATCTATTAAAGTCAGCTCTTAAAAAATCAGAAATTAAGGATAGCACCTTCAAAAATGTGTCTTTATGGCTACAGCCCTCTTTTGCAGAAGTTAAAATTGACGGTGTTAAGATAAAAGACTTTATCAGCGATCTTGTTAATAATAAAAGCTGGAACAAGCTTGATGATGCTTTTTATAAAATAAACAGCTTTGGAACCGCAGGCGTCAGAGGCAAACTCGCAATTGGGACTGCAAATTTTAATCGGATCATACTTGGTCTTGGTGTTGAAGCACATGCCAGATATATAACTGTCGCATATGATAAGAATGGCGCCGAACTAGAAAGAGAAAAAGCAGTTATTCTTGCATATGATTCCAGAAAAGGCTCTTACGATCCTGACAGTGATGGACCCGGCTTTCTGGTAAAAGAGGCTGCGTCAATATATTGTGCTCATGAAATAAAAGTTTATCTTTTTGATACGGTTGCGCCTACCCCTGAACTGTCTTTTGCTATTTTTGAACTTGAAAATATAAGACCTTATTCAGGTGGTGTTTTTACTGCGTCACATAACCCTGCTTCTGACAATGGTTTCAAACCTTATGATTACTACGGCGGGCAGGTTGTTCATAATGAAGTTCAAAAGATAGCGGATAGTATCAATGATTACGGTGACGTCAAAAAAACAGATTATGCTGAGGCCGTGAAAAAGGGGATGATTCAAATTGTGGGTGAGGAAGTTGACAGATCCTATATTGAGAAAGAAAATCAAACCGCAGTCTGGGTTGATGATAAAGGACATTTCCTTGACTCAAAGATAGACAGTTCATTAAAAATTGTTTTTTCTGCTTTAAATGGAACAGCACAGCGTCTTATATTCAAGGTGCTTGAACGCCGCGGTTTTAATATGAAGGAAAATTTTCATCCAGTTAAAAAACAGTGTGTTCCTGACGGTTCTTTTTCAACCTGTTTAAAACCTAACCCGGAAGAAAAGGAAGCACTTAACGAATCTATCCGGCTGGCAAATAAGGTCAATGCGGATATTCTTATGGCAACCGATCCTGACAGTGACAGAATCGGTGTTGGCGTACTTCTAATTCAGAACGAAATAGAATACTACTCAAACGATCAGTCTGTAAAAGATGGGTATTATCTTTTAAGCGGTAACCAGCAGCTGGTACTTCTTACTGATTATATCCTGAGTCAAATTAAGGAACGAGACGGTAAACTCCCTGAAAACAGCGTTATCGGAAAATCAATTGTGTCAACTGATCTGGCAAAAGAGATTGCGGATAAATACGGAGTTTTGACTATAGAACCTCATGTTGGGTTTAAATACCTGGGTGAAAAGCTTTATTTGTATGCAAATAAAGCTTTTTCATCTGCAAAAGAAAAAGACAGGAATTACCGTGAAAAAACCTATGTCAGTCTCTCAAGAAAAGAGAGAATTAATGTTTTACAAAAATTCGGACTCTGTTTCCTTTTTGGAGGTGAAGAGTCATACGGCTCACTTGTTGGAGATTATGTTAAGGATAAAGATGCCATCACTGTTACAGCGATGTTTGCTGAGATGGCCGGTTTTTACAAGAAAAAAGGACTTACTCTTACACAGCGTCTGGAAGAAATTTATAATGAATATGGATATGCAAGAGAAGAGACCATATCTTTATATTTTACAGGTGCCGCAGGAAATGACGTTATAAATAAAATCATGAGTGATTTACGTAAAAGCCCGTTACAAAAAATCGCGGACAAAAATGTTCTTGCAATAATTGATTATAAACCAGTCGATTCATCCGGAACCAGATACGCAAAAGACATAAACGGAAATATTTTGTATGACGATTCCGAACCCCGTGTCCCTGAAAAACATACCGGCTATACAGAAATAAATGGTGTAAAACTTCCCCTTTTCTGGCATGGTGATTATACGTTGATTAACAAAGACGCTAAACTGCCCGATGCAAATATGATAACTTATGTGCTTATTGACGGATCAAAGGTTATTATAAGGCCTTCAGGCACTGAGCCTAAAATCAAGTTTTATATACTTGCAAAAGGAGGCGGAGCAGTTAATGATAGATCTGATACGGATAGATTTTTCAACATTGCCAGAGAAGAACTTACCCGTCAGTCCAGAATAGTTGAACAGGAAATTTTAAGCAGACAAACAGTTTGAGGTAAAATGAATATATGTCATCACTGTAAAAAAGAAGTAAGTGTGGAAAGAAAAGTTACAAGGACTGATACCTGTCCGCACTGTAATTCCGACCTGAGATGCTGTATGAACTGCAGTTTATATGACGCCGCAGTTTATAATGCCTGCAGAGAATCTCAGGCTGACCGCTGTGTTGAAAAAGACAGAGCTAATTTCTGTGTATATTTTAATTTTATTGATTCAGATTCTAAGCTAAGTAATAGTCCTGTTACCACCAATAAACGTGAAAACCCGCTTGATGCTCTTTTTAAAAAAAAGTAGGATGCTATGGCAAGAAAAAAGAAACCTAAGATAGATCCTGACCCAAGCTATCGCTGGTGTGATAAGCAGGATAAATATATACCGGTCTCTGCCTGCAAAGAGAAAACCAAAGTTAAGGCAAGATGCAGAAAATGTTATCAGAGACTGGGATCGAACCCGTTATCAGATGCCCTTGCCTCTTTAAATTGATGCGGATCTAAATCAGTTAAAATAACACATTTTTGATTAAGTATTGAATACCCGTTTACGCACAACTATAATTAGATTTTAAGTATCTTATAAAGGAGATAAAGTGCACGCAGTCATAATGGCAGGCGGCCGTGGCACACGGTTCTGGCCCAGAAGCAGGTCTACCTCACCGAAGCAGCTGCTTGATATTATTGGTGAAAAAACAATGATACAGCAGACTGTCGAAAGAATACTGCCGGTGGTGAATAAAGAAAATATCCATATTGTGACAAACATAGAACAGGTAGAAACCCTTAAAAAACAGCTTCCTGATATTAATGACCGTAATATAATTGCTGAACCCTTTGGCAGAAACACGGCACCCTGCATTTGTCTGGCTGCCGCAAAAATCACAAAAAATGATCCTGATGCAGTTATGGCTGTGCTTCCGGCTGATCATTATATGGGTGACAATAAGGGTTTTTGTGATTGTATTTCAAGGGCCGGCCAAGTTGCTTTAGAAAGCAGTGCCCTTGTAACAATAGGTATAACTCCTGACAGACCTGAAACCGGTTACGGCTATATTGAGTTTGATGAAGAAAGCATGTCTACTTCTAATCACGCATACAGCGTCATCAGTTACCATGAAAAACCTGATATTAATAAAGCCAGGGATTACCTCGCAAAAGGTAATTACTTATGGAACAGCGGAATGTTTGTGTGGAAAGTTGAAACCATCCTTAAGAATATTGAGCGCTTTCTTCCTGAAACATATAAAGAAATCATGAATATCTCAGATTGTTTTGATAAGCCTGATTTTGATATATTTTTGAAACAGGCATATGAGAAAATTGAATCCATATCAATTGATTACGGTGTTCTTGAAAAGGCTGACTCTGTTTTAACGATTAAAGGAGACTTTCGGGTGGAATGATATCGGGAGCTGGGCAGCGATTCATGATATTTCAGAAAAAGACAAAGACAATAATGTACTTATAGGAGATATTATCTCAATTGATTCCAGTGACGCACTGGTATACAACAAAAACAAGCTGACAGCCATTGTGGGCATAAAGGATGTATTTGTGGTTGAAACAGATGATGCTCTTTTAATCTGCAGTAAAGACAAAGTTCAGGATGTACGGAAAGTTGTTGATGAGCTTGAGAAACAGGGTAAATTTAAATATCTCTAGAATCACTTCAAGCCCAAACAAAAACATTATTGGTTGACATATAGATAACTATAGTGTATTGTTGTAATACTGAAAAATCTTCAGTAGCAGTAAGGACTATTTTAAATCCAACAAGTTTTAAATAAAAAGCCCATGGGATTAATTATAAGATCTCATGGGCTTTTCTTATTGAATCGACTCAAGACAAAAAAGCAAATAAAAATAGAGAGATAGGTGAAAAGCAGTAGATAGACTCATAGAATCACTAAGATTAATTGACAAAAATAATAACAAAACAAAGAGTAACAATGTAAGAAAGAATAAAAATAATGAGTTTTAATAAGTTTAATTTACACAATAAAATACTTGCCAATGTTGAGGCACAGGGATATACCGAACCTACGCCGATACAGGCACAATCAATACAGCCTATAATGGACGGTAAAGATGTCATGGGCCTTGCCCAGACCGGTACCGGGAAAACCGCTGCATTTGTACTGCCGATTCTTCAGCGCCTGATCCGGGAACCTAAAAGAAATGTCCGTGCCTTGATCATAGCACCGACCCGGGAACTGACAGAACAGACAAACAAAGTAATAGCACAACTTGGACAAAGAACCGGGCTGAAAGGACTAAGCATATATGGCGGCGTAAATATAGGCTCACAGATAACATCACTTAAAAGGGGCGTAAATATCATCACAGCCTGTCCCGGACGACTTCTGGACCACATAAACCGGGGAACCATTGATGTATCACAGGTTGATATCCTGGTTCTGGATGAAGCTGACCATATGTTTGACATGGGATTTTTGCCGGACCTTAAAAAAATAGTCGCGAAGCTGCCTTCAAAGAGGCAGACCCTGATGTTTTCCGCAACCATGCCAAAGGATATAAGGATACTTGCTGACAAGGTACTTAATAATCCTATTACGGTTAAGATCGGCCACATAGCACCGGTTTCTTCAGTGGACCATTCATTTTATCCGGTAGGAACAAACCGCAAAAATGATCTGTTAAGAAACATTCTCGAAAATCATGATATCGGTCCGGTTCTGGTTTTCACCCGGACTAAAGTACGTGCCAAACGTGTTGCGCAGCATCTGGACAGGTCCGGATATGAAGCCACAGCGCTACATGGCAATCTGACTCAAAACAACCGACGGAAAGCTTTGGAAGGTTTTGGCCGGGGAAAGTACAAGATTCTAGTGGCAACAGATGTTGCTGCCCGGGGAATAGATGTGCAGGGCGTTTCCCATGTGATCAATTATGATATTCCGGATACCGTGGATGCTTATACGCATAGAATCGGCCGAACAGGCCGCGCCAGTGAGACTGGAGATGCCTTTACTTTTGTAACTGGGAGCGATAAGGGGCCGGCAAGCTCAATTAAGAGGATACTTGGAGACCGATTAAAACACTGCGTCCTGGAAGAATTCACTAGCAGATCTTCTTCTGACGAGTCTCAAGCACAAAAAGACCGTTACAATAAACAAAGGAATAATGCACGAACAGGCTCAAAGAACAGATCAAACTTTCGTTCAAAGCCGAAAGTTAAACATATGAGCCGTCAGGGAGATAGACCTTCATAGCAGCCGTTTGGCTGATAATTTTAATTTGATAGTTAAGCCTGGAAACATTCTGAACTGAACACGTGTGAAGGGTTAATCTTAATTATGGAAGTGAGAATTAATATGAAAAACGAAACAAGAGACTTAATAATAAACAATGCTAAAATATCTAATCTTAGAAATCTGACAACAGCTGCATATATATTTGTTGTACTGATCTATCTGGTAAATATTAGTGTTACTCTCTAGCCAATACTTTATTTAAATATTAATATACAATTTTTCAATAATTAGAAAAGTTGTTATGCAACTATAAAGGCTCAAAGGCTAGTCTTCAATTAAATAAATAACGGGCCCGTTTAAATTTAGCCTGTTCACAAACTTTTACCCGACCAGCAGTAGGTACACATCTTCTCCTTAGGCATGCCGATGGCACGAAGCATATCATCCAGCCGCTGATATTTAAGAGAGGTAACGCCCATTTTATCACCAATCTTTTTGACCATGGCCTGGCATTTATCAGAATCAGGATCCGCGTATTCTTCAATGTTTGCAACATTATCACCTTCGAGTTCCTGTATGGCTTTTCGACCAGCCAGATCCATCTCAGAACGTGAACGGGAAAAATTAAGAAACTTACATCCATAGATCAGGGTAGGACATGCCGGTCTCATATGTATTTCTTTCGCACCGTAATCATAAACACGTCCCAGGGTATCCCTGAGCTGTGTCC
>PVMK01121867.1_pt1 | contig 33039 bp, 36 predicted proteins | sample 1853481 | NCBI WGS metagenome assembly PVMK01 (sample SAMN08533507, study PRJNA380276) | Marine sediment metagenome, whole genome shotgun sequencing project.
AGAACGTGGCGTTCGGCATGAGTACGGAGGATCTCGCCGAGCGTGAGGACGAGCTCCTGGCGTTCGCCATCTGCATGCGAGAGAACGGTTACGACATGCCTGACCCAGACTTCTCAGGCGAGGGTCACACCGGAGCGGGTCCGTTCGGTGACGCCATCGACACAGACGACCCAGCCTTCCAAGCTGCCGCCCCATCATGCGAAGGCATCATCGGCACCTAGCCGTCCACACCGCCACTTTCTGGTCTGTTGTCCGTTGTCTTCCGCTATTCGTGCTCGACGACCCGTGTTCCCTCGACCCACTCGACGCGGTGGTCTGCCTCGATGAAGCGAACCGTGCCCGAGCGTGAGCGCATGATCACTGAGTGAGTCGTGGTGTGGACACCCCCGAAGCGAACGCCCTTGAGCATCGAACCGGTAGTGACTCCCGTTGCAGCGAAGAAGGTGTCATCCGAATCAACGAGGTCCCTCGTTCCCAACACCTGGTCGAGGTCGTGACCGTTGTCTGCGGCGTACTGCCTCTCGTCGTCGTTACGGGGCCAGAGTTTGCATTGGATCTCTCCTCGCAGAGCGGCCATGGCACATGCAGCGGTGACGGCTTCGGGAGATCCGCCGATTCCGATCAGGATGTCGAGTCCGGTGCCTGCGATCGCCGTTGTGATGGCGCCCTGTATGTCGCCATCTCCAATGAGCGAGATTCGCGCTCCCGCTTCGCGGATGTCCTTGATGTAGCCATCGTTTCGCGGCCTGTCGAGCACGACCGCGGTGATCTCGGACATCTCCTTGCCTCTGGCCTTTGCGACCTGATTGAGGTTGTAGGCCACTGGCGCGTTGATGTCGATCGTTCCAGCGGCCTCTTCCCCAACCGCGATCTTGTCCATGTACACAAGGTCGCCCGGTGCGTACATCGACCCGCGTTCGGCGAGGGCGATGACTGCGAGGGCGCTTCCTCGCCCCTCTGCCGTGAGGCGTGTCCCGTCCACCGGGTCGACGGCAACGTCTACTTGTGGCGGACGCCCGTTGCCGACGACTTCGCCGTTGTACAGCATCGGCGCCTCATCCTTTTCGCCTTCACCGATGACGATGACGCCGTCGAGGCTGGTTCGTCCGAGGACCTGTCGCATCGCATCGACAGCTGCTTGATCGACGATCTCCTTGTCCCCTCTTCCCTGTTGTCTCGCCGCCGAGATCGCCGCAGCTTCGGTTACGCGAACGAGTTCGAGCGCGAGGTTTCGGTCAGGTAGATAGCTGGCAACTCTCATGTCAGATCATCCTCACGATCAAGGCGTCCCCCTGCCCACCACCACCGCACAGTGCTGCTGCCCCGAGGGTTCCGCCGGTTGTCTGGAGAGCTGAGATGAGGGCGACGATGAGCCTGGCTCCCGTCGCGCCGAGCGGGTGTCCGAGGGCGACAGCGCCTCCGTGGATGTTCACCTTGCTGTGGTCGACGCCAAGCATGTGTGCCGAATACATCGCAACGGATGCGAACGCCTCGTTCATCTCGAACAGATCGATGTCGTCAACCTCGAGGCCCGCACGTTTGAGTGCGACATTGATGGCCTCGGCCGGCCTTTCGTGCAGTGTGGCATCCGGTCCGGCCACCTGACCGTATGCGACGATCTCGGCGAGAATCGGGAGTCCAGCTGCTTCGGCTGCGTCCCTATCGGCGACCACAACCGCTGCGGCGCCATCCGAGATCTGCGAAGCGTTGCCGGCAGTGATGGTGCCGCCAGCGATGAATGCAGGCTTGAGCTTGCCAAGGGTCTCCATGGTGGTCTCCCTGCGGATGCCTTCATCCTGCGTCACGACCAGAGGCTCACCCTTTCGCATGGGAACCGTGACCGCGACGATCTCTCGTTCGAACAGGCCCGAGTCCGTTGCGGCCGCCGCCCGTGCATGCGAGGTCTCTGACCACTGGTCCTGCTCTTCACGCCCGATGGAGAGGTCTCCGTTCTTGAGGTCAGACGTCTCGCCCATCATGCATGAATCGAACGAGCAGAAGAGGCCGTCATGGGTCATGGCATCGACCGCTGTGGTGTCACCCATACGGAATCCTCAACCTCGAGGCCCGCACGTTTGAGTGCGACATTGATGGCCTCGGCTGGCCTTTCGTGCAGTGTGGCGTCCGGTCCGGCCACCTGACCGTATGCGACGATCTCGGCGAGAATCGGGAGTCCAGCTGCTTCGGCTGCGTCCCTATCGGCGACCACAACCGCCGCGGCGCCATCCGAGATCTGCGAAGCGTTGCCAGCAGTGATGGTGCCGCCGGCGTTGAATGCAGGCCTGAGCTTGCCAAGCGACTCCATGGTGGTCTCCCGGCGGATTCCTTCGTCCTGAGTCACGACCAGAGGCTCTCCCTTTCGCACGGGAACCGTGACCGCAACGATCTCTCGTTCGAAAAGCCCTGAGTCTGTTGCGGCCGCCGCCCGGGCATGGGACGCCTCTGACCACCGGTCCTGCTCTTCACGCCCGATGGAGAGGTCCCCGTTCTTGAGGTCAGAGGTCTCGCCCATCATGCATGAATCGAACGAGCAGAAGAGGCCGTCATGGGTCATGGCATCGACCGCTGTGGCGTCACCCATACGGAATCCTGCTCGGGCGTTCGGCAGGAGATACGGGGCGTTCGTCATCGACTCCATGCCCCCGGCGACCACGAACGTCGACTCGCCCAGTCGGATGTGGTTCGCCGCCTCCTGGATCGCGGTCATCCCTGACAGGCAGACCTTGTTGATCGTTGTTGCAGGCACCGTCATGGGGATGCCTGCCTTGACGGCGGCCTGGCGTGATGTGATCTGGCCTTGGCCGGCCTGAATGACGTGTCCGAAGAGGACCTCGTCGACCTGTCCCGGTTCGAGGCCTGCCCTGTCGAGAGCCCCCCGAATGGCGACGGCGCCGAGGTCGACGGCAGAGAGCGGCGAGTACACACCGCTGAATCTTCCGAATGGGGTGCGGGCGATCGAGCAGATGACGGGATTCATGATGTCAAGACTACTTCGGCTGGAGACGACGGCGGAAGTCGGAAGTCGGACGACGGAACCAGACCGCCGCGACGTGTTGTCCAGACAAGACGTGTGTGGTTGTGGTCTGGATACGAGCGCAGCGAGTGCTCCGGTTCGTCGTCCGTCGTCCGTTGTCACACGCCTGCTGAGAACTCGTCTTCTTCGTCTGAGCTCCCTGGCATGCGGTCGTACTCGAGCGAGGTCATTGGTGCTCTCCGCTCGAGCGGCCTTGCTGCTTGTGCCCATTGGCTCCGTCGGACGGGTTTCGGGCGGGTCGCTGCGGCGTCCCGCTCCTGCTCTTCGATGGCGCTGACCACCGCTGCTATCGCAGCCGTCACTTCGGCTCCCGCTCCCCCCTGGATCTCGAGGTTCCTAGCCATTACTGATCTCCACCAATTCGAACAGGGTGCCCGCAAGGTCCTTGGGGTGTACGAACGCGATCTTGTGGCCGCCGCCGCCGATGCGGGGGGACTCGTCGATCAGTTCGACACCAACGGTCTTGAGATGGTCCAACGCTTCCTCGATATCGACTACGGCGAAGGCGATGTGGTGCATCCCTTCTCCGTTTCGACTCAGGAAGCGTCCGACGGGTGACATGGCGTCGAGCGGCTGAAGCAGCTGAATGTGTGAGCCCCCGCACGCGATCATCGCTTCCTCGACTCCCTGCTCCTCGATGCGCTCGCGCGAGAGCACCTCAAGTCGGTACTTCTCGGCGAACGATGCGATCGACGCGTCGAGATCGTTCACGGCGATGGCGACGTGATGGATGTTGTACGGGAGCATGGGAGCACGGTACCGGCTGCCCGAGCGATGCGCGTCAGGGGGTCGCTGCCGCGTCCACTGATTCGGCCGTGTCGGCGTGTTGACTGCTAGCGAGTGTCACGATGAACTTGAAAGTCGAGCCCATCGGAAATCTGTCCTCGTACCAGAGATCGCCGCCCATGGCGCGAGCGAGTTTTCTGGCGATCGGCAGGCCGAGACCGACTCCTTGTTCCTGTCTGGCGTCTCCAGTCGAGAGCTGCTCAAAATGCTGGAAGATGCGTTCCTGGCCGTCCTCATTGATTCCTATCCCGTTGTCAGATACCGAGACGGTGTACTGGCCGGGGCCTGTGAGTTCTCCCTCGATGAGCACCTGGTCTCCGCCGTATTTGTCGGCGTTCTCCAGAAGGTTGCGGAGGATCTGCCTCAGGCGAGTCTTGTCCGCGTACACCATCACCCCTGAAGGAATCGACACGGAGAACTCGCCGGATTCAGAGCGGATCATCGCAACGACCGCCCGGGTCTCGAGCGCGATATCGATGATCGTTGGGTCGAGTCGCAGATGGCCAGCCTCAAGCCGTGGGATCACAAGGATATCCTCGACGAGGTTGGTGAGATGGTCCGTCTCGCGCCGCATGATCGACAGGAATTCGTCAACCTCAGTGGTGGGAAGGCTCTCCCAGGTGTCGCTGAGTGTCTCGGTGAAACCAGCGATCCCGGTAAGGGGTGTGCGGAGTTCGTGACTCACCATCGAGACGAACTCGTTCTTGACTTCAACGGCTCGCCTCTCTTGTGCGAGCGCCTCTGATTGCTGATCCTGTGCTCGGAGAAGCGCGCTGATCGCTCCGAGCATCACGACCGCTACGGAGATGATCATCACGGCGTCCATGACACGGTCGAAACCGACACCGAAACCGGCACGCTCAATCATCCCGAGAGGGCCGTCTGTGGCCGATGAACCGACGATGCTCAAGATAATCCATAGAACGATGGAGTAGGCAACGACTGTCACTGCCTGGACCATCGGTAGCAGCAGTGCCGAAGCCACCAAGAGATACATCATGACGACGGCACCCGTTGTGGTCGAAGGGCCTCGCAGGGCAAGAGCGGCGAAGAGGGCAGTGCTGTCGACGATGAGGCCGGGGAAGGCCGGTGCGTCCGTTGTGAGCCGAAAGATCGAATCACCGACCACCAAGAGGGCGGGGATCGTCAGGGCCAGAGCAGTGGCATCACCCGTCTGTATGAAGGCGATCGCGGCAGCGGCGACGAATGCCAGCGCTCCTGACATGCGGAGCACGTTGAATGGGCGCCGCATGTCCTCATATGAGATTGGCGCGCGTTTTGGAAGTTGAAACATCAACACTCCTTCGTCCCGTATATCGGTGCACGAAGCCGTGCCATGAAGCGTTATCGGTTGAGCTGGTCCCGTAACTGGTCGACGGCACGGTCCGGAACCAGGAGGTCTCCGGTGCCCTTGCCGACCCTGAACTCGCGCACACCCGCACCGTGATAATCGGAGCCACCCGTTGCTGCGATGTTGAGTGTGGATGCGATCTCCTCGAACTTCACCCTCAAAGGCAGGTTGTGCTTGGGGTGGTGCGCCTCTATGCCTCCGAGACCGAGGTCTGCGAGTTTTCGGAACGTCGGGCCTGCTTCGACGCCAAGGTTGATCGTTATCGGGTGTGCGATCACAGGAACGGCGTTGGACTCTCGGGCGAGGCCGATCGCATCTACGGCCGTGAGCCGATCCCGTTCGACGTAGGCGACTCCTCCGTCGCTGAGAAGCCCATCGAAGGCGTCGTTCCTCGTGGCGAAGTGGCCCTTCTCCACGAGCGCGTCCGCCACGTGGGGCCTCCCTACCGACCGTCCGCGCGCATGTCTGGCAACATCATCGGCGGTGATCTCGTACCCCAGTTGGTTCAACTTCTCGATCATCGCCACATTGCGTTGATCTCTGCCTCGCCGTAGCTCGGCGAGCAGATCCTGTAGCGGACCGGTTCCCGGTTCGAGGAAGTAGACGAGCATGTGCATCTTGGTGTGTTCGTAATCGACCGAAAGTTCGATGCCGGGGATGAATTCGATGCCCGCAGCTTCAGACGCCAGCCTCGCCTCGTCGATGCCATCCAGGTTGTCGTGGTCGGTAAGTGCGATGCACGTCATGTGCTCAGCGGCGGCGAGTTCCACGATCTGAGCCGGTGTGTCCGTTCCGTCGGAACAGGTCGAATGCAGGTGAAGGTCGACTGCCATCCGTCAGCCGAAGAAGACCTTCATAGCGACAATCGCCATTGCAAAGAGAACCGTGTACCAGATGTACTTCTTGATCACGCTGTACCGGTGAGACTTCTTGGCCGTTTTGGCCTCTTCAGCCCGCTTGAGGTCCTTGTTGGCCCTTTGCCGATCTCGTTTGTCGGTCGCCATGACGCCAGTCTACCGCTCGACGGTGACCGACTCGATGTAGACCGTCTCGAGCGGCGTGGAAGGAGAGCCGTCTCCGCCCGCAGCGCTCATTCCGAGAGGAACCTGCTCGATCGCATCGAGAGCGTCGTACCCGTCGACGACCCTCCCGAACACCGAATAGCTCGCTGGCAGCCAGTCGGCGGTTCCGAACATGATGAAGAACTGGCTCCCACCTGTGTTCGGGCCTGCGTTCGCCATTGCCACGACACCTCGTTCGTAGACGAATCCACCTGAAGGGAGTTCGTCCGGAATGGAGTAGCCGGGTCCGCCGCGCCCGGTTGCCGTCGGATCTCCCGCCTGCATCATGAAGCCAGGTAGAACGCGGTGCGACACGGTTCCGTCGAAGTAGCCCTGCTCCGCAAGGAAGATGAACGAGTTCACCGTCTCCTCAGCAGCTTCCGAGTCCACAACGATGGTGATCGGGCCACACGAGGTGTGCAATGTGATCGTTATCTGTCCGGCGACATCGGCATCTCCGGCTTCGGCGAACGTCATTTCGACCGCCTCAGCTGGCGTGTCCGCTCCGCAGGTTGCAACCTGTTGCCTGAACTCGCTGTACGACGTAGGTGGAAGCCCCGTGGGCTGTGCGGTGGTGGTGGGTGCCGTTGTGGGTGCCGTCGTTAGTGCGACCGTTGTCGTGGCCGAAAGGCTGGTGGTTGTGGCCGCTCCGTCATCGGAGGAACATCCAGCGGCGACGATCGAGATCGCTGCGACGAGGGTGAAGATTGTCTTGGTTGGCATGGCGCGAGAGTATGGGTCCATGCCAGCTACACCTACAATCGCGAGCCATGGCACTGGTAGTACAGAAGTACGGTGGGACCTCTGTCTCAGACGCCCACCGGATCCGAAGCGTTGCACAGCGCATCGTGGAGACATACAACGCCGGAAACAGCGTCGTCGTGGTCGTCAGCGCCATGGGCCGCGGGACAGACGAACTCCTCGAACTTGCGAGTGAGGTATCGGGACAGTCCCACCCGAGGGAGTTGGACATGCTCCTCACAGCCGGCGAACGGGTCACGATGTCGCTCGTTGCCATGGCCATTCAGGATCTCGGTGTGTCGGCGACAAGCCTGACGGGTTCACAGGCAGGAATCCTCACGACGGGCCGGCACGGCCAAGCCGAGATCGTGGACATCCGCGCTGACAGGGTGCGCGAGGCGATCGACGAGCAGAAGGTCGCGATCGTCGCCGGTTTTCAAGGCGTCGATCCCAGTTCGAAGGATGTCACCACATTGGGGAGGGGCGGATCCGATGCCACTGCGGTTGCGCTCGCCGCTGCTCTCTCGGCTGACAGGTGCGAGATCTATACCGATGTGGATGGCGTGTACACCGCAGATCCCAGGATCGTCGATGGGGCCGAGAAACTCGACGAGGTCACATATGAGGAGATGCTCGTGCTCTCCTCGGCGGGTGCGGGTGTGCTCATGCCGAGGTCGGTCGAGTTCGGGAGACGGTTCAACATTCCGATCCATGTGCGGTCGTCATTTCATGACGGCGACGGAACATGGATCAAGGAGGAGACGATGGAACAAGCAGTTGTCCGTGGGATCGCCCACGATGCCTCGGAGGCGAAGCTCACCGTGTACGGCGTGCCGGACACACCGGGTGTCGCAGCAAGCCTGTTCGAACCGCTCGCCGCTGAGGGTCTGAACGTCGACATGATCGTCCAGAACGTCTCACACGACGGCTCGACCGACATCAGCTTCACCGTCCCGATCACCGTGCTCGATACGGCGCTGGCCGTGTCTCAGGCGGTGGCCGTTGACGTTGGTGCAGGCGGCGTGACGGTGGACGAGGGGATTGCGAAGGTCACGGTTGTCGGGATTGGGATGAAGACCGAGTCCGGTGTTGCGGCGCGCATGTTCCGGGTGCTCGCCGATAACGGGATCAACATCGAGATGATCTCGACGTCTCCGATCCGGATCTCGTGCGTCGTGAGAGGCGACCAAGTTGGCGCAGCGGTGCGGGCTCTCCATACTGGGTTCGGACTCGATGGAGAAGCTGGCTGATGAAGACGTTCGATGTTCCCCGCGTGGCGATCATCGGTGCGACAGGCGCCGTCGGGACCACGATGCTGTCGATTCTCGAGGAACGGGGATTCCCCCTGGATGGTCTCAGAATGATGGCATCCTCCCGGAGCGCCGGTTCAACGGTTCAGACGAAGTGGGGAGACGTCGTCGTCGAGGATCTCGCAACTGCGGATCCTTCGGGCATCGACATCGCTCTCTTCTCCGCGGGCGGAGAACGATCCCTTGAGTTCGCTCCGCAGTTCGTTGAGGCCGGCGCCACGGTCATCGACAACTCCTCGGCGTTCCGCATGCAGGACGATGTCCCTCTCGTAGTCGCCAAGGTCAACGACTCTGCGATCAAGGAGCATTCGGGAATCGTCGCCAACCCGAACTGCACGACGATGGCACTGATGATGGCTGCAGGCCCGCTCCACGACGCTGCAGGGCTCAAGACGATGTTCGCCGCGACCTACCAGAGCGTCTCTGGTTCCGGCCAGACAGGCATCGTGAGCCTCTCGGAAGAGATCGCCCACTTCGGTGCGGATCCAGACGCGCTTGTCTCCGGCTCGTGGGAGGAGCCTGCAGACGGGCTGTACGCCAGGCCCATCGGGTACAACGTCGTACCTCTCGCCGGTTCCATCGTTGAGGGCGGCTACACGGATGAAGAATGGAAACTGGTCTACGAAACCCGGAGATCCTGGATCGCGACGAGATCGCCATCGAACCGACATGCGTTCGTGTCCCTGTGATGGTTGGGCATGGGATCGCTGCGACGATGTGGTTCGATCGCCCGGTTGACCTCGACGAGGCAGTCGCGGTCCTCGGCGATGCTCCCGGTGTCCAACTCTGGGACGACCGAAGAGTGCCGACCCCCCTCGACTCGACCGGGATCGACGACGTGCTGATCGGCAGGTTGCGTGAGACCGTGGGCGATCCCGGAGGGATAAGCCTGTTTGCGATCGGCGACAACCTGCGCAAGGGGGCAGCGCTCAACGCCGTCGAGTTGGCTGAACTGCTGCTCGACTGACCCGCCGCTAGGGTCGATACGAAGGCGCTAGGAGGATGCATGGCAGATGAACCGATGATCGTTGTCACGAATGCCGACGGTGTCGCGACGGTACGGCTGAACGACCCTGCGTCACTGAACGCCCTGTCGGTCGAGATGGCGAACCAGCTTCGGGACGCCTTTGCCGAGCTCTCCCAGGATTCCTCGGTTCGTGTACTCGTGCTGACAGGAACGGGCCGCGGGTTCTGCGCCGGTGGCGATGTCCAGTCGTTCTACGACAACAGGGACGATCCGGCCGACGTGATGGCAGCGGTCATCGAAGGCCTCCATGGCGCGGTCCAAGTTCTTGTCAACCTCCCGTTCCCGACCGTCGCAGCGATCAACGGTGTCGTCGCGGGTGCGGGAATGGGCGTCGCGATGGCCACGGACCTTGCCATTGCGGTAGACGATGCGATCTTCACCATGGCGTACACCGGGATCGGTGTGTCGCCAGACGGGTCGAGCACGTACTTCCTCCCGAGACTGGTCGGCACGCGCGTTGCAATGGACATGATCCTGACCAACCGACGGGTGAGCGCCGATGAGGCAGTGGACCTCGGATTGATCAACAGCGCTGTTCCCTCCGATGAATTCGAGTCCGAGGTAGCGGCCCTCGCCCAGAAACTCGCCCGCGGTCCGACGCGTGCCTATGTGCGGTCGCGCCACCTCCTCAGATCATCGCTCGGAAACGATCCCGTTGCCCAGATGGAAGCTGAGGGCCAAGGCATCATGGCTGCAGGCGAGACCAAGGACTTCTACGAGGGCATCACCGCCTTCATCGAGAAGCGACGGCCAACCTTCACCGGTGAATAGATCAGGAGTCTCAGATGCCTGTGCCTAAGTGGATCGCATTGGCCAACAGGCGGTTCCTGAACCCGAGGGAACTCAAGCGAGGTGTCCGACCGGTACTGACGCATGTCGGCAGGTCATCGGGCAAGACGTACCGCACACCGCTCGACGCCCACGTGGTCGAAGGTGGCTACATCTTCATCATCATGTACGGATCAGACTCCGATTGGGTGCAGAACATCCTGGCCGCGGGTACCGCGACGGTGGCCGTCGATGGTGAGCACTTCGACCTGGAATCGCCGAAGCTCATATCGAAACAAGAAGCGTGGAAGCTGCTTTCACCGAAGACCAAAGAACCGCCGAGTTTCCTCAAGGTGACCGAGTACCTCCAGATGGATGTCGCGGCGTAGATACTGCGGCTGACCTTGACCTCGCCACTTGAGTCACGAAAGCCCCTCCGCTTGTGCGAAGGGGCTTTGTAGTCGGGACGGACGGATTTGAACCGTCGACCTCATCGTCCCGAACGATGCGCGCTACCAAGCTGCGCCACGTCCCGATGGAACGAACTGTAGTGATCAGCCCAGTCTCTCGACCCTCACCCTGTCCACCCGCTGCCGGTCCATCGTCAGCACCGTGTACTGGTAGCCGTCAGCAGTGACCTGGTCCCCATCATCGGGCACGCGGCCGAAGATGGACATGATGTAGCCGCCAACCGTTGAATAGGGACCCTGTTCCAGGTCAGCGTCCAGAGCTTCCTCCAGGTCATCGATGTCCAGGCGTCCGTCTGCCATCCAGATGTTCTCCCCGAGTTGCGCCACGGAGGGTGTTCCTGGGTCGTACTCGTCCTGGAGTTCACCGACAAGCTCCGCCATGAGGTCCTTGACCGTCACGACGCCCTCGACACCCCCGTGTTCGTCGACGACGATCGCCATCGCGTATCGCTTCGCTCGCATCTCGCCAAGCGTGTCGAGCACGGACATCGTCTCTGGGAGGTAGACAGGCCTTCGCACAAGATCGGAGAGATCAGCTGCGGTCTCGTACTCAGGATTCTGGAGGAGATCTTTGACGTGGACGATTCCGATGAGATCGTCGAGTTCCCCTGCAACCACCGGGAATCGGGAGTGGCCGGTCTCGGTCACAGCCTCCCTTATCGCTGCTGCAGTGATCGGCGTCGAAAGCGTGATCAAGTCGAGCCTTGGCGTCATGACCTCACGAACCGAACGATCGGCCAAGTGAAACAGGGCATCGATGATCTCTCTCTCGGCCTCCTCGATGTGCCCGCCTCGCTCGCCGAGCGCCGCAAGTGCTCTGATGTCGTCTTCCGTGACACCGTCACCAGCACCATCGGCGTCGATTCGGAGAAGTCTCAGGAGCATGCGGGTGATCGCGGTGAAGAAGCTTGCGATCGGGGCGAGAACGATCGAGAGGTTCCAGATCGTCGGGGCGACACGGAGAGAGAACTTCTCGGGATGTCGTGCTGCGATGGTCTTGGGCGTGATCTCCCCGAATATGAGGATCACAGCCGTCATCACACCGGTTGCGACCCAGGGTCCCCACGTCGCGCCGACGAGTGATATGAACAGGATGGTTGCAACCGAAGCGGATAGAACGTTGACCGTGTTGTTCGCAACGAGCAGGGTCGAGAGCATGCGGTCCGGCTCCGAGATCAATCGTTCGAGTTTCTTACCGGCCGCGCCTTCCTCCGCAAGAAGATGCACCCGCTCGCGCGAGATCCCGATGAGCGCGGTCTCAGAGCCAGAGAAGAAGCCGGATGCGGCCGTGCACACGGCGAGAATCGCCAGATAGATGAACGTTTCGGCTGTCATCGGGAGTTGCTCGACGACAGGTAGCTACATCCAGGGTCGGAATCGGATGACATTCGCTCAGCTACCAATACCGATCGCCTCGCGCAGTTCGGTGCTGGTGTATCCCTTGCCGACCCAGTTGGCTGCACCTGATCGTCCCGCGAGGAATGCATCCGCGGGCCGGTCAAGGAGGATCGTCACGGGAATCGGATCCGCTTCGCCACTTGCCGCCCGCATCGCCCGTGTAACGGCCATGGCACCCATTGCACCGACCTGCATCTCGACGACAACCGAGTCGACCTCAGAGGAATAGGCGGTCTCGGACGCGGTCTCGGGATCCGTGTGGTCAACGATGACGACGTCGGCACCAGCCAACGCGGTGTGGACCCGATCGGTGACCGATGCAGTATCGGAAACAAGGAGGACGGTGCGCATGGTCACAGGGTACCGCGTGCCCGGCTGTGGCCGGAACTACGAGAGTTCGGCTCGATATCCTGCCGCCGTGCGGTACTTACGCCTCCTCATCGGCATCTCACTCATCATTGCGTTCGCATTGGCCTCAGTGACTGCGTTCGCACATGGTGACGACGACCCGACCGATGTTGTAGATGATCATCCGATCGTCGTTGTCGAGGTCTCCGATCCCATCGATCAACGGATCATCGACTACGTCGTCGAGGCGCTTCGGGCTGACGAAGTCCATGCGTTCATCCTCAAGATCGACAGCCCCGGGGCATCGTCAGGTGATATCGGTGCCATGTACGAAGCGGTTCTCGCTGCGAATGCCCCTGTCATCTCGTGGATCGGGCCCAATCCTGCGGTCGCATATGGTGGCGCAGCCTTCTTGGCGAACCACGCCGATCTTCGATCCGCTGCGCCCGGTGCGAGCGTGGGACATCTCAGCCCCGCCGTGCAGCGCAGCGGCGAAGAGTCACCGTCGGTCCGCCCCGGAGACGACCCGGGCGCAGTCGCAGCGACCATTGGTGTGCTTGCCGATGCGACGGTGACGGTTTCGATCGATCAGCCTACTGTGGAGGGCTTCGTGGACAGGCTTGACCCCGCGCTTGGCCAGTTGATCGTGTCCCTTGATGGTCTGACCGTCGAGAGGGGTGGGCAGTCGTTCACGCTCTCAACGGCAACTACCGAGACCATCGATGGGCAGGAGTTCGTTGTCGCCTCGAGGAACGTGACGTTCGTCAAGGCTGGTCTGATCGATCGGTTCCTCCGGCTTGGGTCGCGACCGGAGACGGCGTTCCTCTTCCTGGTGTTCGCACTCGCGTTTGCGGTATTCGAGTTCTACGCAGCGGGATCGGGACTCATGGCGTTCGTCGCCGGGTTCTCGATGATTCTCGCTGGCTACGGTCTTGCGACCCTCCCGATGTGGTGGCCGGCTGTGGCGATGGTGCTTGCAGGTGTTGCGTTCTTGGTGTGGGGCTTCATCCAGAACCGCGTCGGATGGCGCGCGGTCGTCGGCACCCTCCTCGTTCTGGCGGGCGGTCTGACGTTCACCACGTCGCGCCCGGCATATCCGCCCGCGATATGGCTCGTCGTTGTGGCTACAGCGTCGATCGTCGTGTTCATCTGGTACTCGTTGACGACGGTCGTCCGCGCCCGGTTTGCGACACCGACCTTCGGCAGGGAGTACATGCTCGGAACCCGGTGCGTAACGGTGTCGGAGTTGACTCCTCTCGGTGTGGTTCTCGTCTCGGGTGCGAGATGGAGGGCAACCGCCGATCGAGGTGTTGAGATCGCAGCCGGCGTTCCTGTCGAGATCGTCGGCATCACTGGCCTTCTGCTCGAGGTCGATCCCGTGGTGACGACTTCTGTCACCGAGTAGGAAACGCCATGTCGAGGGTGGGAAAAATAGCCCTAGCGGATTCAGCGTCACGCCGCTAGGTTCGTTATCGCGTGTGTGAGTCGCTGCTCGCCACGCGGGCATAGACCTAATCAAGAAGGACGGTGGAACTCCTGTGATGTCGCGTGATCGATCTTGGCAACCTGTCGCACTGTGTAGCGGCAACCATTCTCACCTCTTCTTCCCTCCCAGTACCCAAGAACGAAAAGACGAACGCGAACGTCGCGAGATCAGGGCCAAGGCCGTCTGCCAGGTGTGCCCCGTGGCGATGGAGTGTCGCGAGTACGCGATCCAGATCAAGGAGCCGTACGGCATCTGGGGTGGCCTCACCGAGACCGAGCGCCGGCACGCTGTACTCAGATCGGCCTAGCCCCTAGGCACTTCCCTGCCGGTTGCGCACGACGCGGCCGTCGCCTTGTCGCAGGGTCACGCCTCGCTTGTCGAGCCACTCAAGAAGCGGCACCGCCTGACGCCGCGACATCCCGAAGTGGTCCTTGAAGGCGCTGACGGTGAAGCCATCGGGTAGGTCAGAAATGCCGCTCAAGATCGACTCGACCTGGGTGTTCGTGAACGCAAGATCAGGCTCGATTTGGACAAGGTCGCCCCTACGCATCAACGCGTGCAGTAGCTCGGTCTCGATGGGGAGTTGAGAGGTTCGAGGCACGTCGAAGGAGGACTCGATGGTCTCTTTCTCCCTCTGCCACATAGCTTCGTCCTCGGCAGTCAGCTCATCGGAGAACGATGCGAGATGGACAGAGCCAGAGGTCTCGGAGAGTTCCGAGGACAGCGACACGACGTGGTCGACCACATCTCTCGCCACTCCAAGCTGGCTCGCCAATTCCGCGTTGGCCAGGCCGGGACGCTTCGGATTGTCTTCGTGGTACTGGTCGACGATGGGCAACGCCCGGGCCGACACTTTCTGGAGGAACGCCGAGGAGTATGCGAATTCACCGATCACCGAAGCGGTTTCAGCTTCGCGTCCGCCGGTTGCCCGTCGAAGTTCAACGAGGCTCGAGAATCCGTGAAAGTCGATGAGCGCATCCGGTGCTCGAACTTCGTCGAACCCCTCGGCGAACGCCGTCACAAGGATCCGGTCAATGGACCCCGGCGGGTGCGTGTCGATCACGGTCCCACCACCAACGACGGCCTGTCTGCCGCTCTCCCTGATCAGATAGCGATCTCCGACGATCGCGGGCAACGCCTGGTCGAGTGTGAGGATGTAGACCGAGTCGGCTACCTGTCGTATCTGAGCGACGCTGCTTGCGGTCCCGGTGTGGATGTGGAACGCACCCCTGTCTGGGATCTCTCCGAAGCCCCTGCTCGGTTCGACCGATACGAGCATCCTCGTAGTGGAGTCGGAGGTGCCAGGCGATGCGAGAAGCGTCCCACGTCCGATGCTTGTGATGTCGATTCCCCCGAGGTTCACCGCGGCCCTTTGTCCTGAGTGCACCACAGCCGTCTCTGCGTCGTGGTGGTGAAGTCCGCGCACTCGTGACACCACTCCTCCTGGCTGCACCTCGACGTCCTGTCCCACTTCGAGCGTCCCCCGCTGGACGGTTCCTGTTGCGATGACGCCTGAGCCGTGGATGGTGAACACCCGATCCACCCACATGCGGAAGGGAGCCGTCTCGTCCTGCTCGTGGCCCCTGACGGCTGAAACCAGAGCGCTTCGGAGTTCGTCGAGACCAGACCCGGTGATCGGAGAAACGGGGACGATGGGCCAGCCGTCGAGTCCTGTTCCTGCGACCTCTTCCAGGATCTCGAGCGTGGCGAGTTCCACCGTGTCTGAGTCGACGAGGTCGATACGGGTGAGGGCGACGACTCCGGCGGGTGCACCGATGAGGTCGAGAACACGGACGTGTTCTTCGGTCTGTGGCATCCATCCGCTGTCCGCCGCGACGACGAGCAGTGCGCAGTCAACGCCGACAACGCCCGCAAGCATGTTCTTAATGAACCGCTCATGGCCCGGAACATCGACGAAGCCGATCTCGACTCCTTCGATCTCGGTCCAGGCAAATCCGAGGTCGATGGTCAACCCGCGTTCCTTCTCCTCCGCCCAGCGATCAGGGTCCCTGCCCGTCAGGGCTTCGACAAGCGTTGATTTCCCGTGGTCGACGTGGCCTGCCGTTCCGACGATGGGCATGTCAGGTGAGAGCGTCGATGATCGCTTTACCCACGGTTGCATCATCTTCCCGTCTCACCGAGCGCAGATCGATGAAGACGGCACCGTCCCGTCTCGTGGCGATGATCGGGGTTGGAGCGCCGGCGAGGCTCGCCCAGAGGTCGTCGGCGGAGCCCTCCAGCCGGATGAGCGCCGTTGGTATCGACTCCCCGGGAACCGAACCGGCTCCCGGTATCGACTCTCCCGGCGTGACCGCGGCCGAGTCTCCTGCCGGTGTGATGATCGCGAGGGATCTCTGTTCGATGTCATCGACGGATGCCGAGGCCATCTGCCAGAACGGGATCTCGAGAACACGCTGATCTGCATAGAGCTCCATCGTCTCGGCGAGCGCCGCTATCGCCGAGCCGTCGAGCCTGACCGCTCGTGCGATCGGGTGCGACATGGCGTCACGAACAGCCTCGCTGGCGCCGACGATGATGCCTGCCTGCGGTCCTCCGAGAAGTTTGTCTCCGGAGAACAGAACGAGGTCCGCCCCGCATGCCACGGTCTGGATGACTCCGGGCTCGGTTCGCAGCCATGAGCGGTCGAGGTCTCCGAGCCACGGTGCTGTCTCGTCCATCAACCCGCTCCCGATGTCGGCGATGAGCGGGATCCCAGCGTCGTGTGCGATGTCTGCGAGTTCGGCGTACGAAGCCTCTTCCTTGAACCCGTCGATCCGGTAGTTCGAAGGGTGCACCTTGAGGATCCCGTCGACCGAGTCAGCCACTTGTGCGTAATCCGATGCCCTGGTCCGGTTCGTGGTGCCGACCTCGACAAGCTCAGCGCCACTTGCCTTCATGAGATCCGGAAGCCTGAAGGAGCCGCCGATCTCGATCAGTTCACCGCGTGAGACGGCGATTCGGCCGCCGGAGCCTGCAACGGAAGCCAAGGCGAGCAACAGGGCACCGGCGTTGTTGTTGACAGCGAATCCGGCCTCGGCACCGGTCACCGCTGGGAGAAGTGCGCCGAGATAGTCGTGCCGTTTCGATCGGCGGCCCGTTCTGATGTCGATCTCGACGTTGCTTGCCGACCGGGAGATCTCGGCCGAAGTCGCTGAGACTTGGGCGGTGGCTTGGGCTCGCCCGAGGTTGGTATGCAGGAGCACACCTGTGGCATTGATCACCGCCCTCGGCTTGGCCGCCTCGATGTCAGAGAGCCTCTGGCGAGCGGCGGCCTCAGGGTCGGGGGCGTCACCCGCAGAGATGAGTGCATCCCGCGCCGCCTCAACCTGCGACTTCACAATGGACACGACCACAGCATCCGGCAGGTCGAAGTCCGTAGCGAGCGAAGCCGCCAGCCCATCAACAGAAGGAAGGTCCCGAAGTTCCATGCGCAAAGAATAGAGAGCCAAGCGGGGTCCCATGTCTGTTGTCTGTTGTCTGTTGTCTTCTCCCAGTCTTCCGCCGCCCTACCCTCTGCTCCATGCGCATCCGCACCTGGCTCTTCCTGACGTTTCTGATCGTTCCGATCATCGAGATCATGTTGTTCTTCTCTGTGGGGTCCACGATCGGCATCTGGCCCACGATGGCGCTTGTCGTGATCACCGCAGTCCTTGGGTCGATGCTTGTCTCCAGACAAGGTCGGGGAACGTGGATCCGGCTTCAGAGGGAGATCGCGACCGGCCAGCCACCCACAGCGACGTTGGTGCATGGGGCCATGATCCTCGTCGCCGGCGCACTGCTACTCACCCCCGGGTTCCTCACCGATACGGTCGGGTTCCTTCTGCTCATCCCTGCGGCCCGTGAGGCGCTCAGAGGCTGGTTCGTACGGCGGATGCAGTCGAAATGGGTGATCGTTCCGTGAGGCGTGCCTCGACGGTCTGCCTTGTACGCGATGCCGAGCATCTCGAAGTACTGATGGTGCAGCGGCCGTTCACGTCACGGTTCATGCCCGGTGCGTGGGTGTTCCCCGGTGGCGCCGTGGATGATTCCGACTCGATGGCCCCAACCGCCTTCGGATCGGCCGACGATTGGAAGGTCGCCGCGCTGCGGGAACTGATCGAAGAGACGGGAGTCTGGCTGACGACGGGTGGCACCGAGTATCTGACTGTTGCTGACGATGCCGTTGCAGCAGTGAACGATTCAGGGCACACGTTGGATCCCGAGCGGCTGATCTACTTCTCGAACTGGATAACACCCGAGGTGTTCCCCATACGTTTCGATACCCGGTTCTTTCTCTCTGAAGTGGCTTCCGATACGACAGCGAGCGTCGACGGAGAAGAGTTGATCGACCTTGCATGGGTGCGGCCGTCCGACGCCCTCGAGCGAGAGCAGAGCGGCGCGTGGCCAGTTGCCTTCCCCACGAGAGAGACGCTGAAGATGATCGGTGGGTCTCTCACGGCTCGAGCTCTCGTTGATCGGATCCGTTCGATCGAGATCGTTCCCCCCATCGAGCCCCGGCTGTTCGTGTCAGATTCGGAGGCCCGGATCCTGATGCCGAACGATGACGGGTTCGATGAGGCCGGGCCAGCACAGAGCGACCCTCACATTCTGGATCGACTCGCGAAGGTCGTGTCTGAGGGAGGACACGTACCGGCCGAACTCGGCGGCCGGTCGTGATACGAAAGATCCTCGCACCGAACCCGAGCATCTACACAGGACCCGGAACCAATACCTACCTTGTTTCGGATGGCAACGAGGTTGTGATCGTCGACCCGGGCCCGCTGATCCCATCCCACGAGCTCGAGATCGTCGCTGCGGTCGCGAACCTGGATCCCGTTGCCGTCATAGCGACGCATACACATCCCGATCACGCTCCGATGGCGAATCCACTCGGCAAGCGGCTTGGGATACCTGTCTACGGATACGAGACGGGCCCTTCCTTCGTTCCGGACGTCCGGCTCGCCGATGGACAGGAGGTGACGTTCGGACAGGCGAGCCTCACAGCCGTCCACACTCCGGGCCATACGCCGGACCACCTGTGCTTCCGCATCGATGACACACTTCTGACGGGCGACCACATCATGGGTGGATCGACGGTTGTGATCGAAGATGCGTCCGCCTACCTCGACAGCCTGTATCTCGTCCGCGATCTCGGGGTTGCCAGGCTTGAGCCGGGACACGGTGACGCGATCGATGATGCCGGCCAGGCGATCGACGAGTACATCGCACATAGGGTTGAGCGCGAGGTGCAGATAGTTGATGCGGTCACCAACGGTGCGGGAACCATCGGGGAGATCGTCGACGTTGTGTACGCGGGCCTGCCAGCAGGACTTCGTGCAGCCGCCGTACACCAGGTGGCTGTTCAGTTGAAGAAGCTTTTGGACGATTCGGTTGTATGGTTCGAAGCGGGCATGGCGGAGGAGAAAACAGAAGTTCGCGCTCGATAGGGGAGCAATGCGAAATCGAATCCTTGCCGCCATCGCACTCGTGCTGGCGATCGCTGCTCCCGCGTACGCGCAAGCTCCTTCCGCCCTTACGCAGGACGACGTCGACCGTGCCCGCGCTGAACGAACGGCCGCAGCCAATTCGCTGAACGACCTGACGTCGCGCTTCGAGATCGCTGCTGCCGATGAGGTCACTTCAAGGGAACGCATCGCCGAACTTGCACGCGCCGTCGCAAAGCTCGAACTTGAGATCGCAGACAGGCACGTCGAGGTGGCCGAGTTGGTTCGCAGTCGCTACATGTCCGGTGGCCCCGAGGGAACGGAGCGCATTTTCACAGCCAGGACGTTCAAGGATCTTCCGATCCAGAACGAGTACTACCAACTCATGACCGAGCGCGATCTGGCATTGCTCAACGGCCTCGCGATAGCCGAGAACCTGCACCGGGATCAGCAGATCCGGCTCGATGAGTCACTCGAGGCCCAGATTGCGCTTGTTGCCGAGATCATCGATCTACGTGATGAGATCCTCGAAACTCTCGAGAACGCTGACGCCGAGTTCAACGCGATCGCAGCTGCGTTCCAGAAGCAGGAGGAGGAACGGAAGCGGCTGGAGGAGGAGGCCCGTCTGCGGAGACTCGAAGAGGACCGGCAACGCCGTGAAGCCGAGGCGGCCGCTGCTGCGGCAGCCGCCATCGCCGCTACATCCACGACGACCTCCCAAGCACCTTCGCCGACCGTCTCCTCACCGACTACAACCGCTGCTCCAACTACTACGGACGCACCCACGACGACGGCCTCGCCGACGACCACAGTCGAGTCACCCTCCACGACATCGGGAACGACAACCACGACCGCGCCCCCTCCGCCACCACCGGTCGTCACAGCTGGGAAGGCCTGTCCGATCAATGGCGCCACCAGCTTCTCCGACACCTGGGGTGCGAGACGGTCGGGTGGAAGATCGCACAAGGGTGTTGACATGATGGCTGGACGGAATACACCGCTCGTTGCGATCGAGTCCGGCACCATCACACGGACGTCCAATAGCTCGCTCGGTGGTATCTCGATCTATCTCACAGGCGAATCGGGCTCGCGCTACTACTACGCCCATCTCGATCATCTCGAATCGGGCGTCAAAGGTGGGCTGAAGGTGACCGTCGGCCAGCAGATCGGATTCGTCGGCAGCAGCGGTAACGCAAGCGACTGGCTTCCGCACCTCCACTTCCAGTACGCCCCGAAGGGGAGCGACTGGATCAACCCCTATCCGCTTGTCAAGGAACTCTGCGGCTGATCGCTGCCGCTTGGGATCTCGTTGACAAGCACGGACAAGCGTCCGATGCAATTGTCGAGGGCCAGCGGTGGGAGGATCTCCGTGATGCGTTCCGCGATGCCGATGATGCTCTGTGCTGCGAGCGAATCTGGCTGATCGTCGACGACAGGCTCTCCGGCATCGCTCCCGATCGAAACGGCTGGGTCAATGGGGACGGATCCGAGAAGTGGGACATCGAGGTCGGCAGCGAGCTGGGCCCCTCCGCCAGAACCGAAGATGTCGTATGTCTCGCCGGTGTCAGCAGTGAATCCCGCCATGTTCTCGATCACACCGACGAGCGGCATGTGTGACCGCTTCGCCATGTCAGCGACACGCGATGCGACCCGCTGTGCGGCAAGTTGGGGCGTCGTGACAACCACCATCTCGGCTTGCGGGAGCAGCCGTGCCAAAGCCATCTGGACGTCGCCGGTACCCGGTGGCATGTCAACGACGAGGTAGCCGAGATCTGCCGGCCAGGCGACGTCATTGAGGAACTGCTCCACGGCTTTCGAGAGCATCAGACCGCGCCACATGAGGGCGGTCTCCTCGTCATCGATGAGCAGTCCCGTCGAAACGAGGTGGATGCCGTTGACCACGGTCGGCACGATCTTGCGGTCCTCATTGGCTGTGAGCCGAACGTCCGATGCGCCGAGCATGCGGGGAGTTGAGAAACCCCAGATGTCTGCATCGAGAAGGCCGACGGTGTGGCCCTTGGCGGCGATGGCGAGAGCGATGTTCACGCTGAGTGACGACTTCCCGACGCCTCCTTTGCCCGAGCTGATGGCAATGACCCTGGTTGAAGGATCAACGGCGGTTGGCGTTGCGTTCTCTCGTGCGGCCATCCGTGCACGCTCCATCAGGGTGGAGCGCTGCTCTTGTGACATGACCGTGGTGACTATGTCGACGCGGGAGATGCCAGGCAACGCTGTGACCCTACGAAGGAGGTCGCCCTCGATCTGGCCTCTCATCGGGCACGATGCGATGGTGAGTGCAAGGCCTACTGTCGCCACGTCGCCGTCAATCGTGATGTCTCCGACCATCCCGAGGTCCACGATGTCAACGCCGAGTTCCGGGTCGATCACGTGCGCAAGCGCTGTGCGGATGTCGGATTCGGTAGCCATTGCAGGCAGCCTATAGGTGCCTGAATCAGGCGGTTCCGAATTCCGTAGACCTTCCACTAATAATTCGGTAACATACGAATTCGAAATCTCATCACGGAGGCGACGTGACAATCGAAGACACCACTCAAGATGTCCAACTGACGGACGGCCCCACCGCTATGGGCGTGAGCCTCACGTCGAGTGCTGCTGCCAAGGTCAAAGAGATCATCGAAGCCGAGGGTGGCGAGCCAAGTGCGCTGCGTCTTGGTGTGAAGCGTTCCGGTTGTGCCGGATACGCATACGATATGTACTTCGACTCGGTCATCGACCCGACGGACATCGTCAACACGATTGAAGGCGTCCGCGTCGTCGTCGACGCCCAGAGCGTCACGATGGTCGAGGGTGCCATCATCGACTTCAAGGACGACGGACTCGCTGGTTCGGGTTTTGCGATCGACAACCCAAGCGCCTCAGGCGGCTGCGGCTGCGGGAAGAGCTTCTCTTAGCGCTCGCTGCGCTCGCTCCAGACCCGCTCGGCTTCGCCATCGCTGACAGACAACGGACGACAGACCCGCTCGCTGCGCTCGCTATCAGACCAGAATTGCTGACTTCTGACGTCTGTAATACTCCGTAGCCCGTAGCCCGAGAGGAATTCCATGCCGAAGAAGATCCATCAGTCACCGAACGGCCCGGCGGCCATGGGGCCGTACAGCATCGCTACCGAGGCCAATGGGTTCGTGTTCTGCTCGGGGATGGTTCCCGTCGTTCCAGCAACGGGTGAGGCTGTGACCGGGGATATCGCGGAGCAGACGCACCAGGTGATGAAGAACATCGGGGCGGTACTTGGAGATGTTGGCCTCGGTTACGACGACATCGTGAAGACGACGATCTTCTTGGCCGACATCGCGGACTTCGGTGCGGTGAACGAGGTGTACGCCGAGTACGTTGGAGTTGCCAAGCCGGCGCGCTCGACGATCCAAGCCGGTGCGCTTCCGGGCGGATTCGACGTCGAGATCGAGTGCATCGCCGCCCGTTAGCGACCATCCCGACGCTCGTCGCGGCGAGCCGCACACCTACCCTTGATCACAACGCGATAGAGCACTTCCACACGCCCCTGAAGGCCGTGGACTGACGCACACCAAAGGAGCCTCTCGTGAATCGTGATGCCGTACTTGACGCCCTCGGAATCGACTCGACCACCTCGGGTGCATACGCCGGTGGCTGGCTCCCCGGCTCGGGAGACCTGCTTGATGCCGTCGATCCGACAACTGAAGCTGTCATCGGAAGCGTGCGCCAGGCAGACATCAACGACTACGAAGCCGCTGTCGTGGCGTCGGTTGAGACGTTCGAAGAGTGGCGGATGATCCCCGCCCCCCAGCGTGGTGAGTACGTGCGGCTGATCGGCAACGCACTGCGTGAGCACAAAGAGCCACTCGGTGCCCTTGTATCCATGGAAGTCGGGAAGATCCGTGCGGAGGGTGAGGGCGAAGTTCAGGAGATGATCGATATCGCCGACTTCGCCGTCGGTCTGTCCCGCCAGCTCTACGGGCTGACGATCGCGTCAGAGCGGCCACGGCACCGCATGTACGAGCAGTGGCATCCCCTGGGTCCCATCGGGATCATCAGTGCGTTCAACTTCCCCGTGGCCGTGTGGTCGTGGAACGCATTCCTCGCTGCCGTGTGCGGCGACACGATGATCTGGAAACCGTCACCGACAACGCCGCTGACTGCTGTTGCCGTACAGAACATCTGCCATCGGGTGATGGAGGGCTCAGGATTCGAGGGTGTCTTCAACCTGGCGATCGGCGATGTCGATCCCGTGGGTGAGGCGATGGTCAGCGACAGCCGACTCCCGCTCATATCCGCAACCGGGTCCGTCCGGATGGGGAGGCAGGTCGGGACGAAGGTTGCCCAGCGGCTTGGTCGCTCGCTGCTTGAGCTTGGTGGGAACAACGCCATCTTGGTGATGGACGACGCTGACATCGAGCTTGCCGTGCGAGGAGCGCTGTTCTCAGCCGCAGGAACCACCGGTCAGCGGTGCACATCTCTGCGCCGCCTCATCGTCCACAAGGACATCGCACCTGAACTCGCAAAGAGGCTGACGGAGGCCTACGGGCAGATCCCGATGGGCGATCCCCTGGACGAGGGCACGCTTGTCGGCCCTATGGTCAACCAGGTTGCTGTCGACAATACGAAGGCTGCGCTTGCGATCGCTCTTGAGCAGGGTGGCGAACTGCTCGCAGGCGGAAACGAGCCGGACCGCACCGGCTACTTCTTCGAGCCAACACTGGTCCGCCTGCCAAAGGATGCACCGATCGCCCAAGAGGAGACGTTCGGCCCGATGATGTGGTTCATCGAAGTCGACTCGTTCGAGGAGGCTCTCAAGGTCAACAACGACGTTCCCCAGGGTCTATCGTCTGCGGTCTTCACCGACTCGATCCGCACATCGGAGCGGTTCCTCTCGGCCGAGGGATCGGACTGCGGCATCGCAAATGTCAACATCGGCACGTCGGGAGCAGAGATCGGCGGGGCATTCGGCGGCGAGAAGGAGACAGGCGGTGGCCGCGAGGCCGGCTCTGACTCATGGAAGGCCTACATGCGCCGCCAGACCGTCACCATCAACTGGTCAAAGGACCTTCCGCTCGCCCAAGGCATCGAGTTCGGATAGCTGCAGAAGAACTCAGACCTCAGATCCGGAGACCTGTTCCATCCGTCCTCCCTGCGAGGGAGGACAGGCGAGCTTGCGAGCCAGGAGGGTGTTGGTCACCGGAGAACGGCTGACCTGCAACATCCCCCTGCATCGTCGCTGTGCTCCTCTGCTGTCCCCCTTGAAAGGAGGACGAGTGATGCTGTTGTCTCTGCCTATTTGAGCATCGCTGCTAGGTCGTCTAGGACTGAGTCGATCGATCTGCCGTGTTCTTTGGCTGAGACGTCGTCGGCTGGGAGGCCGGCGTGGACCATGGTGACCGTGCAGCCGTCTTCGGTCGGGTCGATCGAGACGGTCACGATCTCGTCCTGTGGTGGGACCGGCCCCTTGTTGTATCCGACGTCTGCATGCCAGCGGATGGTGTACACCAAGCGGGTCGGTCGCACGAGTTCACCGAAGACTCCTGTTACCGCATAACGATCGCCCCATCCTGGCCACTCGGGCTCGCTTTCGGGCCTGGCTGTCCAGACGACGTAGTGTCCGCCGATCGTTGCGCTGGACTCCGCGCCCGTTCCGGGACTCGACGCACCCCACATCCATGCGGCCATCTTCTCAGCTTGGGTGAACGCATCGAACACCGCATCTGGGGTTGCAGAGATGTCCTTCGTGATGACGACTGCCTGCCCGTCGTTGATCACTTCCCAAGCCATCTGGATCCTCCTCTTGAGCGTCGACCAGCTACGTCGACCCTAGCGAGCGGTGGAAGCGTCTAGCCGAATCGGTAGCCAACCGATCGAACCGTGGTGATCCACGATGCCCGTTCTTCTCCGAGCTTGGCCCGGAGACGGCGAACATGCACATCGACGGTTCGCGACCCTCCGAAGTAGTCGTATCCCCACACCTTCGAGAGGATCTGCTCTCGGCTCCAGACACGACTCTGATGCTCAACGAGGAATCTCAAGAGCTCGTACTCCATGTACGTCAGGTCGGTCGGTGCGCCGCCGACGGTCGCCTGATAGGTCGCGGTGTTGAGTTCCAGGTCCCGGAACCTGAGAACCGGATCATCGGTCTCGGCCGGACCCTGCACACCGAGTCGAGCGAGTCTGACTCTGAGCTCGGACTGATCCACCGGCGTAAGGATGAAGTCGTCGAACCCATCTTTGTCGTCGAGGTCGCCGGTCAGCGTTCGATCAACGACGATCAGGACGGGGACGTTGTACTCCTCGCGGAGTTTGGAGGCGATCGTCACACCGAGCGATGGGTCATCACCGAGTTCCACGACTGCGCCGACCCAGCCGTCCTGCGGTTCCTTGCGACCCGCCTCTGCCACATCGGCCACGGGCACCGGCTGATAGCCAGCACCCAGCACCGCTCCGGTGAGGGATGGAGACGGCGTCGCGGGGTAGATGATGAGATACATCAGAGAACCGGCAGGTATTCCTCAAGCTCGTACTGCGAGACATGCTGCTCGTACCGTGCCCATTCGCTCTTCTTGTTGCGAAGGAACCACTCGAAGACGTGGTCACCGAGCGTGTCGCGCACGAGGTCTGATCGCTCCATCGCCTGGATCGCCTCAGCGAGGTTGTGCGGAAGATCCCTCAGACCTGCCTCCCGGCGCTCACGCGGTGACATCTCCAGCACTTCGGAACCGGTCTCTGGTGGGAGTTCGTAGTTGTTCGCGACGCCGGCGAGACCAGCCGCCAGGATCACGGAGAGCGCCAGATAAGGGTTGCAGGAGCTGTCCGGTGACCGGTACTCGATGCGTGTTGCGTCGATCTTGCCTCTCCGGGTCGCTGGGATGCGAACGAGCGCACTCTGATCGTTGCGGGCCCACGTCTCGAACGTCGGGGCATCGAAACCTCCGACGAGTCGCTTGTACGAGTTGACCCATTGGTTGGTGACAGCGGTGATCTCCGATGCATGCGTAAGCAGGCCTGCCATGAACCCTCTCGCCACCTTTGAGAGCCCGTACTCGCCGCTCTCGTCGTGGAATGCGTTCTCATCTCCCTGGAAGAGCGACAGGTGGAGATGCATCCCCGAACCGTCGAACGCCTCAAGGGGCTTCGGCATGAACGTTGCGTAGATGCCGTGTTCGAGGGCGATCTCCTTCACCGTGAGACGGGTTGTCGTGATGCTGTCAGCCATCGTGAGGGCGTCGGTGTGCCGCAGATCGAGTTCGTGCTGCGATGGCGAGACTTCGTGGTGGCTGAATGCGACGGGGATGCCGAGGCGCTCGAGCATCATGATCGTCGAGCGCCGGTACTCCTGGGCCACGTCGAGGGGTGTGAGGTCGAAGTAGCCGCCTCGGTCGAGCACCTTCGGATCTGGTGAGCTGTCCTCGAAGTAGAAGTACTCGATCTCGGGGGCAACGTAGAAGGAGTAACCCGAGTTCGGCTGCCCGCTCAAGATTCCGCTTGAGTACATAGCGCGGGTCTCCAGGGAATGGTTCGCCATCTGGCGTGACGATGTCGCAGAACATGCGTGCCACCCCGGCGTCGTCGTCCCTCCAGGGGAGGATCTGGAACGTCTGCGGGTCCGGCTTCGCCAGCATGTCTGACTCATGGGATCGGGAGAAGCCATCGATCGACGAGCCATCGAACGACACGCCTTCCTCCAGCGCCAGTTCGAGTTCCGCCGGCGTGATGGCGAACGACTTGAGGAAGCCCTGCACGTCGGTGAACCACAGGCGGATGAAGCGGATGCCCTCGCTCCTGAACGGTGCTCAGAACGTATTCTCTCTGTCTATCCATCGTGCCTATCCATCTTGTCTGTCCATGGTGACTCCGTCAGCGTTCGTACTTCGCCATCGTACGGATTCTCTGGCGCTTCGCCAGACGGAATCGCTTCTGTAACACAGAGTTCACACTCCAGTTACTGATACGAAACGCCGCCTCGCCATCATGGGTGGGACAGCCACGAGGCATTGATGCCTCGCGCACTTCAAGACATGCGAAAGCGAGAACCGATGGCGTACAGAGCCGAGTACATCTGGATTGATGGCCAGAAGCCGACCGCAAAGCTGAGGTCGAAGACGAAGATCGTGCCGGATGGTGACGACCTTCCGATCTGGGGCTTCGATGGTTCATCCACCGAGCAGGCGCCTGGCGATTCGTCGGACTGCGTGCTTCGCCCGGTGAAAGTCGTGCCAGATCCGATCAGGGGCGGCAACGACTTACTCGTCCTGTGCGAGGTGCTGAACACGGACATGACGGCTCACGAGTCGAACACGCGGGCTCTCGCCGTCGCGGCCCTCGACAAGTACGGCGACCAGGAGCCATGGTTCGGTCTTGAGCAGGAGTACACGTTCTTCAAGGATGGTCGCCCTCACGGATGGCCGATCGGCGGCTATCCGGCTCCACAGGGTGGTTACTACTGCGGAATTGGCGCCGACGAGATCTGGGGCCGCGATGTTGTGGAAGACCACACCTCTGCATGCATGGCAGCTGGTCTTGCTATTTCGGGTACCAACGCTGAGGTCATGATCGGGCAGTGGGAGTTCCAGATCGGACCGTCAGACACGGTTGCGGTCGGTGACGACATGTGGCTCGCTCGATGGCTGCTGTACCGGATCGCAGAGGACTACGACATCTCGGCGACGCTCGACCCGAAGCCGGTCAAGGGTGACTGGAACGGTGCGGGAATGCACACCAACTTCTCGACGAACGCAATGCGCGAGGAATGGGATCCGATCATCGCTGCCTGTGAGGCGCTCGGTGAGAAGGCTCAGGAACATGTGAAGCTGTACGGCGCAGGGATCGAGCGGAGGCTGACCGGTCTCCACGAGACGGCACCGTGGTCCGAGTACTCATACGGCATCTCAGACCGGGGCGCTTCGGTTCGTATCCCATGGCAGGTAGCAAGGGACAAGAAGGGTTACATCGAGGACCGGCGCCCGAACGCCAACGGTGATCCCTACACGATCGCCGCCCTCATCACCGAGACCATCTGCGGAGCGCTGGCGTAGTCGGGAATCGGAGGCTCCTTCCAGACCGCAGACGTTCGTTCTCCCTGCGAGGGAGGACGGGCGAGCTTGCGAGCCTGGAGGGTGTTGGGCGAACTGAGCTTGTGCCGGATCAGGCTCGCGGGCTCGCGGGCCCCCGTTGTCTCACGATGTCCCTCCCGAAGATCACCCACTTATGTCCGTTGTCGTCGATGTCGGACAGATCTTCCCTCGTGGCATACTTCGCACGTGCCGAACAGCGACGAACTGAGCCAATCCGAGAGCCATCGCGAGGAGGCTCTCCGCGAGGCAATGACGATGGTTCTGTACCTCTCGATCGTGATGCTGGCCACCCTGACCGCCCTGCCTTCAGGCACTGACGCGGGAGATGGTCACGGGGTCTCTGGTGTTCACGGCGCTCAACTGCTCGGTTTGATCTGGGGAACCACGATCGGCCTTGCTCTGGCGCATTGGTTCGCCTTCAGGCTGACCGCCAGAGCGTTCGGCGGTGGCAAGGTCGGCGAAGGCGACCTTCGGATAGCGCTCGGCGGTCTAGCCGGTGCCGCACTGGTTGCTGTCCTCTGCACGATCCCCGTCGTCCTTGTTGGCGACGAATCCGAGGTCAAGGTGACAGCCTTCGTTCCCGCGCTGATCGTCGGTTTCGCAGGCTACGGCATAGCCCGAGCCGCAGACCGGCCGAAGCACCAGGCACTCATCATGGGCGGAATCGCCATAGTCCTCGGCCTCGCCGTAGCCGCGGTAAAGAACTTCCTACTGGGACACTGAGCGGAAGACCTCAGACCACAGACCTCAGACCTCAGACAACGGACTGCCCTATGGGTCGTTAGTGAGAACTCTGGGATCTCTGGTCTGTCAGCGAGCGCAGCGAGCGGGTCTGAGGTCTGAGGTCTGAGGTCTGTCAGCGAAGGCGGAGCCGAGCGGGTCTGGAGGGAGCGGTGCGACCGCTAATGCGGTACTTCTTCGTCGGTGATCACGAAGAGGGGTTTGGCTGCGAGTTTCATGGCGTTGACGCGAGCCTTCTCGTCCTTCTGGAGTCGGTCGATCATCGCGTCCCATTGCTCTGGTGTCGGTTGCGGGAGGCGGTAGGCGGCAACGGTGACCTGTGGGAGGTCGAGTCGGTAATCGTGGCCGACCGCCCTGAACACGCCAGGCGTAGGGTTCGTGGCGTTGATGGCATCGATGATCGACTGGAAGCCTGTGATGGCTGGCCGCCACCGCTGGTGTTCGGAGATCCCGGGTTTGGTCGGTGACTCCATGATCCACGGTGCTTCGCGATAGAACAGTGACAGGTTGATGCGATCCACAGGATCGTTGTAATGCGTCAACAGCGTGACGATCCGCTTGTCCGAGTCGCTGTCGAGTTCCTCGATGCTGTTGATCTCCTCAACGGTGCCACCAGGGGCGCCATGCTCGAGCGCCTGTCTCCGCCACTTCGAGTAGTACGGCGTCCCTACCCAGAGAGCCTCGGACACACCCATGTCCTTGAAGGCGATGGGGCCACCATCGATGAAGGCATCCTGCCCCGCCCACGAGCCGAGGCTCTCCCCGTACACCATCACGCGTGGCCTGTTCTCCGGTGGTCTCGTATCGAGCTCGTCCCGGATCGCGGCGAGCAGCAGTCTGTGGTGGTTGGCGCCCGACGGGGTCTGTTGGATTGCGAGAAGCGAGGGCAGGCGTGCGTATTGAACTGCAACGGCGGCGCTGTCGCCGAGCGTCGCGTAGTCAGCGACCTCCATGGGGAGGGTGTTGACGTATCCCGTTCCAGCGGGGGCTGACACGATCAGGATGCTTCGATCGAATGCGGATGTTCGCCTCAGTTCGGTCATAGCGAGAGCGACGCGCGCCTCGGCAGATCTGGCGGCGTCATAGCCGACGAAGACCCGGACGGGCTCAGCGACCGCCGGCTTCCCCATGACCTCCTCGATCGTCTCGGTAGTAGGTGCGTCGGTGATGAAGCGCCGCCCCTGCCTTCCCAGCCTCGACCACGGGACTTCGGAACCCGGTCCACCACTGCGTTCTGGCGTTGAGGGTGGATGGTCGTAACCGGGGTCGACGACCCGGTCGTAACGGGCGAGTCCTGCTGTTACTGACTGAAAGGCGGCCCTGACACCGAGAACCCACACTGCGGTTGCGAGAGCGTCTCCCGAATATCGGGCAACTGTCGGTGAGACTCCGAGCCTTCGTTTCATGACGCGTGCGAGCGCGCCACCTGAGTTCCGGTACCCACCGATCAGGGCACCCAGAACGCCGAGTACCCCCGCCCCTTGCACAAGGGAGCGAAGCGGGTTCGGTGTCTCGAAATCGAACTCGTCCCTTTCGGCATCCTGTCGAGCGATCTCCCTTCTGATCTGGATCGCCCCGATCGTCGTTGCTACCGCTGCCGCGCCGGCACCTGCAGCCTTGGCACTCGTCGAATTGCGAACCGCACTGACCATTGCAGCACTCGCTGCTCCGGCACCTGCGACCTCGGCAAGCGATCGAATCGGCGCCCTCCATCTGGCCTCTTGGTCACTCCACGGGATGAGGTATCGAGCCGATAAGCCGGCTGCTGCCGCTCCAGAGAGGATCACCGTGTCGATCGCAGTGTTCTCCGATCGTGCACCTACGGCGTACGCACCCGAACCTATCGCCCAGCCAGCCGTTCCAGAGAGACCTGCGAGGAGCGCTTGGTGCGCCGTCGACCGCGGCATGAGCGAGGGGCTGAAAGATTCGACAGCGGCGTACCCGGCCAGCGCCCCACCGGCCCAGACGTCAGGCCGATTCCACCAAAGGTCGCGCTTTGGCGTTGCCACGGCTACGGGGTGAGTGAGCGGACGACGTCGAGTTGGTCGGTGAAGGCTGCTGTCGCAGCGGCGTAGTCCTCTACGGCCTGCCTCCGGAGCGATCCGTCATCGGGAGCGAGGAGGCCTTCGATGACCTCTTGGACCGTGGTAGGAAGCGCTTGGGCAGTAACGATGGTTTCCGGCCATGCAGGCGGGAATGGTTCGGGCACAGACGTGGCTGCCACCTGGTTCGAGAGTTCTTGAGCCCGATCGCGTACGTCTTCGAATCCGGCTTCTGTCTCGTCGAGGGTCGCGCCTGTGTCGGCTCTGTTCTCCCAGTCGTCATTCACTTGGTCCAAGTCGGTCTGGAGAGCGGTAGCGAAGTCCTCGAACCGTTCGAGTTCCTGGAGGAACGCGAGGATCTCGTTCGGCAGTGTCGTTGACGTTGTGGTCGGCGCAATGGTGGTCGTCGTCGTTGATGTGGTCGTGCTTGTTGACGCTGCGACATCGGCAACCGGAAGTGCATCTACGAAGAGATACGTGAACCCGATCAGGGCTGCGATGACGATCGGCAGTATCCATCGGCCTGGTTTGGGATCGGTCTTGCTCACGATGGTGAGCTTAGAACCTCCCAGCCAGTGTGAGCTATATCGCTATTGTGGCGCCATGGATCTCAACGGTAGGACAGCGCTCGTGACGGGAGGCGGCGTTCGCGTCGGCAAGGCCATCTGCCTGGCGCTGGGGGCGGCTGGTGCCGACGTCTTCGTCCACTACAACTCCTCGGAGGGTCCCGCAGACGCCGTTCGCGACGAGATCATCGCAGGTGGAGGCGCTGCGGCCTCAGGCTCAGGGGATCTTTCCGATCCAGCATCCGCCGGGGATCTTCTGGAAGCGGCTTCATCGGCCCTTGGTCCCGTCTCGATTCTCGTGAATAGCGCATCGGGCTTCAGCTCGGATGACGTGAGCACCTTCACGCTCGACGGTTTCCACAGAACGCAGGCGGTCTCGCTCGAGGCCCCGATCATGTTGACGCAGGCGCTCGCCGCCGCGTTGCCGGATGGTTCTGACGCCTCCGTGGTGAACATCACCGATGTAAGAACCACTCAGCCCTATCGCACGCATCTGTCCTACATGCTCGCCAAGGGAGGCATCGATACCTTCACGCGGGCGGCGGCACTCGAACTTGCGCCGTCGATTCGGGTCAACGCCGTTGCCTTGGGTGTAATCCTCCCGCCACCGGGTGAGGGGAACGACTATGTGACGAAGCTTGCGCAGAGCCTTCCCCTTGCGAAGGTCGGTGGGACTCAGGTCGTTGCCGACACCGTTGTGTTCCTGTGCCGCAACGAATTCATCACCGGCGAGATCGTGCGCGTCGATGGCGGCGGACACCTCGTGTAGTCGGACCACGGACCCTGCAGAAGACCTCAGACCTCAGACCTCAGACGAGCGCCATCGACTGATCGATGCACCCCTAGCCTGCCGTCATGGCGCTTGACCGTGTACTCATCAAAGACCTTGCCGTAGACGGCATTCTCGGGATCAACCCGGATGAACGTGTCAACAAGCAGACGATCCTCGTCAATGCAGAACTGTTCACCGACACGTCGAAGGCAGCAAGGACAGACAGCATCGACGATGCGGTCAACTACCGAACGATCACGAAGGCGATGATCGCCCACATAGAGGCCGGAGAGCCGATGCTCGTCGAGCGTCTCGTCCAGGAACTCGCAGATATCTGCCTCAAGGACGAGAGAGTCCAGAAGGTGAAGATCTCCGTCGAGAAGCCTGGAGCGCTTCGATTCGCGCGATCTGTGGGAATCAAGATCACCCGTTCGCGCGTTGAATGACCCACCGAGGAGAGTGAACATGGCTTTGACATATAACGCGGTCGACGCGGTTGTGCTTGCCGGATCGAATATTGACCCAGACAAATGCGTACCGGAGGCCGTGCGCCACCTACGCCGACGGGCAGATCTGAGCGTCGTGAATGTAAGCGACTGTTATCAGTCGGCCGCTGTCGGCTCTGCCGAGGGAACTCCGGATTTCGTCAACGCCGCCAT
>PVMK01122079.1_pt1 | contig 33022 bp, 38 predicted proteins | sample 1853481 | NCBI WGS metagenome assembly PVMK01 (sample SAMN08533507, study PRJNA380276) | Marine sediment metagenome, whole genome shotgun sequencing project.
GGTGATTTCAATGACATTCTGCGCTTGTTCCACGACGAACAAAAAGTTCGCGAGGCTGCATTCAACACGGTAAAAAAAGCAGTCGATGAGGGCTGGTTCAGCCTGCTTGAAGAAACGTTTTTTAATTCGCCGCGAAAATTTGAAAATTTTGCTGAGTTTGAAAATGACACTATCAAAGCTACGCATAGCAATCACACACTGGATGAGAAACTGTATCTGTTGATCAAACAGCGTTTTGAACAGCACATCGGTGACGATGGCGCACATTTTTTGATACCTGTCCGTGTCGATTTGTTACAGAAAAGGTTTCTATAGCGAGTTCTTCCTTGTCTCCAGCGGTAGGCTGCCAGCGTGTTGGCAGAAGAGATTGCCTGTTCGTCCTATAACGGACTCACCAATAATGTCTTCCTTGAGTGGCTCCTGTCGGTACCTGGCATCTGACATTTAAATATTATTTAGTTAGCATAGCGTGATTTCAGGGATCTCCACCACGTCGGCCAGTGACAGATCGCGGGCTCGCAACAGCACCAGCAGGTGATACAGCAGATCGGCGGACTCGTTAGCGAGTTCTTCCCTGTCTCCGGCGGTGGCTGCCAGCGCCGTTTCCACCCCCTCTTCACCCTACTTTTTGCGCGATACGCTTTACGCCGGCATCGAATAGTTGCGTTGTGTAGCTGCCCTCTGGGGCGCTGTACTTCCCGCTCGTGGATCAGGCGTTCCAGCCCGGCCAGGAATGACAGTTCCGGGCCAACGCGCTGACCATGGTCAGATAAGGCGTCGTCAAAACAGGTGTCGGTGCCGCGGTGACAGCTTGGGCCATGAGGGTTTCGCGAGCACCAGGATGCAATCCGCGTCACAGTCGGCGTGCACGGCGATCAATTCCAGCGTATTGCCCGAGGTTTCACCCTTGGTCCAGAGCGCCTGGCGGCTGCGGCTCCAGAAGGTCACACGGCCACTTTCAAGACTGGTTTGCAGGGCCTCGCGATTCATATAGGCCTGCATCAGCACCCGGCCGTCGAATGCATCCTGCACGATGGCGGGCAGCAGCCCATCCATTTTTTTCCAGGCGAGTTTATCGATGTCTTTGCGCTGGTGGATCAACATGGGCGAACCTCGATGCCGGCGGATGCCAGCGTCTGTTTCAGGCCGGGGATCGGGATCTGGCCGGAGTGGAAGACCGTTGCCGCCAGTGCGGCGTCAACGTCTGCCTGTTTGAAAACCTCGATAAAGTGTTCCGGCGTGCCTGCTCCGCCGGATGCCACCAGCGGTATGGGCAACAGTTTGCGCGCTGCACTGAGTTGGCGGATATCATAACCGTCCCGCGTTCCGTCCGAGGACATGCAGTTCAGCACGACTTCTCCGGCGCCGCGCGCCACCGCTTCTTTTAACCAGTCCAGGGTATCCCGGCCCGGTGCTCTCATTGCATCCGGGTTACCGGTGTGAGAGCGGACGGTGTAAGTGCCGCCATCGGCGATCGAGTCCACGCCGATGACCACGCACTGGCTGCCAAAGGCCTGCACCAGTTCATCGATCAGGCCGGGGCGCTCCAGTGCGGGTGTATTGATTGAAATCTTGTCGGCGCCCTGTTCCAGCACGCGGCCGGCATTCTCGACACTGCGGATGCCGCCTGCAACGCAGAAGGGAATGTCGATGGTTTCGGAAACCCTGCGAACCCAGTCTATATCCACACTGCGGCCTTCCGGGCTGGCGGTGATGTCATAGAACACCAGTTCATCTGCGCCTTCGTCGCGGTAGCGCCCGGCCAGTTCAATAATATCGCCGATGATGCGGTGATTGCGAAATTGCACGCCCTTTGATGACCTTGCCATCCTTGACATCCAGGCAGGGGATGATGCGGCGTGCGACCCGGGATGGAATAGTCGCTGTCATGCCAGAACTTCCATCGCTTCGGCAACGGTAAAACAACCCTCGAGCAGTGCTTTGCCGGTAATCGCGGCATCAGCGCCGGTTTGCGACAATTGCTCCAGGTCCATAAGGCCACTCACCCCGCCTGAAGCCTGCACAGACAGGTCAGGATATCTGCTGACGATTTCGCGGTACAGTTCGAAGTTGGGACCGGTCATTGCGCCATCACGTCCGATGTCGGTGCACAACAGGTGCCTGAGGCCCTTGTTTTCATAGAATTCCAGCAATTGCCACAGGCTGCGGGCCGAGCCCTGTGTCCAGCCGTGAGTGCGGGGCCATGGAACGCCGGAATCGTCAAACTGCACATCCAGCGCCGCCACCACCCGGTCCGGGCCAAATTCACTCAGCCAGCCAGTAAACCGATCCGGTTCAGTGACGCAGATGCTGCCGGCCACGACCCGGTCAGCGCCATGATCCAGCCGCAACAGCAGGTCAGCTTCATTCCGCACACCGCCCCCGGTCTGTACAGACTGCGGCGCTTTTTGCAGGAGGTGCAGCAGCGGCTTGATATTCGCAACCGCCCCATCACGCGAAGCAGCCAGGTCGACAACGTGCAGCCACCGGGCTCCTTGCCCGGCGTACTCTTCGGCCAGCACAAGCGGGTCGGAATCGTAGTTTTTACGCTCATTGAAATCGCCATACTTCAGCCGGACGCAGCCACCATCCAGCAGGTCGATCGCAGGAATAATTTGCATGCTCATTTTTATGTGGTCTCCAGGAATCCGTGCAGCAATTCTGCCCCGGCTTTCGCTGAGCGTTCGGGATGGAATTGTGCCCCGTAAAAATTGTCTTTGCGTACGATGGCGCTGAATGCCTGGCCGTGCCTGCTGGTGGATAGCGCCCAGTCACCCACTGGCGCCGCATAAGAATGTACGAAATAGAACCATTTACCATCCAGCCCGGAGGTCAGGGGGTCGGGGCGAGTGTTGCTGATTGCATTCCAACCCATGTGAGGCACCCGCAAACCCTGCCCGCCGGGTAAAAGTTCCAGTCTGGCGGGGATCAAGCCAAGCAGCTTTGTTTCATCTTCTGCCGAGGACTCGAATAACAGTTGCATGCCAAGGCAGATGCCCAGCACCGGCTGGGTCAACTTCGGGATCACTGCAGTCAGTCCGTAAGAGTGAAGCGTATCCATGGCGCTGCCCGCAGCCCCGACACCGGGCAGAATGACGCGGTCCGCAGCGCGGATTACGCCGGCATCAGCGGTGAACTTCGGCTCGGTCCCCAGGCGTCTCAAAGCATGCAGCACAGAGGAGATGTTGGCGCCGCCGCTGTTGACGACTGCAAGCGACATCAGAGCACGCCTTTTGTGCTGGGCAAATCCGTTCCCTGCCGGGCCAGCGCCGGTTTCAGGGCGCGGCCGGCGCCTTTGAACAGTGCCTCGACCATATGGTGTGTATTCCCCCCTTCGACTTTCAGGTGCAGGGCTGCTCCGAGGGACTGGCTCAGGGAGGCAAAAAAATGTTGCACCATTTCGGTGGAGAGGCCGCCCACGTTTTCGCGCGGGAAATCTGCCTCGAAGACGAGGGCAGGGCGTCCCGACAGGTCGAAAGCAACCTGCGCCAGCGATTCGTCCATGGGCAACAGGAAACCATAGCGCCCGATACCGCGGCGCTCGCCCAGAGACGAATTCAGCGCCTGGCCCAGCGCCAGGGCGCAGTCTTCCACGGTATGGTGTTGGTCAATTTCAAGATCGCCTTTACAGCGCAGTTCCAGCCGGAAACCACCGTGGCTGGCCAACTGGTCCAGCATATGGTCGAAAAAACCGATACCGGTATCGACCTCGCTGCTGCCGCCCGCATCGAGGTCGACAAAGACGCGGATATCGGTTTCATTGGTTTTTCGCTCAACCGTCGCCTGCCGTGGCTGATTAACCAGACGATGGGTGATGGACTCCCAGTTTTCGTACCCAGGGCCAATGCGCAGGCCACTGATGCCCAGGTTGTCAGCCAGTTCCAGGTCGGTCTGACGGTCACCGATGACCCAGCTGTCCTCCATGTCCAGATCACCCGATTGCAGGTAGCCCAGCAGCATGCCGATACCCGGTTTCCGGGTCGGGGCATTTTCATGCTCAAAGTGCGGGTCGATGTGGATGGCGCTGAATGAGATGCCCTGTGATTCGAACAGGGCCAGCATTTTCTGCTGCGGGATCTCAAAATCCTGGGGCGGGTAGGAATCGGTGCCCAGCCCATCCTGGTTGCTGACAATGACCAGTTCATAGCCTGCATTGCGCAGTTCCAGCAGGGCGGGTATGACTCCCGGTATCAACTCAAGCTTCTCCAGCGAGTCGACCTGCTTGTCGGCAGGTTCAATGATCAGGGTGCCGTCACGGTCAATGAACAGAATGCGTCTTTTCCCGCCCGTCGAAATACTCATGAGTGTGCCTCCCAGGCATCCAGGGCCGATTCCAGTGCAGACAGTTCTTCCTTACTGCCGACCGAGATTCGAATGCATCCTTCCAGCAGGGGCTCACTGGGGTATCCGCGCAGAATAACGCCCCTGCCCGCGCAAAAGCTCAACAAATCGTCCGCATCGTGGACCTGGAGCAATACAAAATTGGCTTCACCGGGCCAGGTGTTTGTAATGAACGACCGGTCCGCCAGCAGGCTGAGCAAGCGCTTTTTGTTTTCCCGTACTTCCTCAAGCATCTGTTGCTGCCGGTCGGACATGCCATCGGCCAGCATACGTTGTGCCAGTGAAATGACCGGGCTGGCCAGTGGATAGGGCGCTATGATTCGCCGCAGCAGTGAGATAATTTCTGCGGGCGCCAGCACCACGCCACAGCGCAGTCCGGCTGCCCCCCATGCTTTGGACAGTGTACGCAGCACCACCAGATTTTCAAACTGGTCGATCAGTTTGCTTGCCGATGCTTGCGGGCTGAATTCGGCATAAGCTTCATCGAGCACCACGATCAATTTACCTGCGGCCATCTGCAGCAAGTCGAGCAGCAGTCGGGGGTCAATTGTGTCCCCGGTCGGGTTGTTTGGCGAGGTCAGGAACAGCAGCTTGATGCGGTCATCGTTTTCCAGTGTTCCCAGCAGTTGATCCCAGTCCACCCGGAAATTGTTGCTGGCCAGTCTGGGTACCGACACGATCTCTGCGCCTTGTGTTTGTGCTGCGATACGGTACATTCCAAAAGTCGGCGGGCATTGCGCGATGGCATCCTTGCCCGCCCTGCAAAACACGCGGGTCAGCAGGTCGATGCCTTCGTCGCTGCCCCGGGTAACCAGTACCTGCTCTTCAGGCACGCCGTACAAGTTGGCCAAACGGGAAACCAGCTCAAAGGGTTGAGGATCGGGATAGCGATTCAGCGCGTTTGCGGGCCCGGCCTCATCCGGCCCCGCATCATCAAGCAATGACCAGGGTGACTCATTTGCATTGAGCAGGATGCCGTGGCCCGGGGCTTCCTTACGGGCCGAGGAGTAAGGCTTCATTGCCACGATTTCCGGGCGCGCGAGGGAAATAATGCTCATTATGGTTCTCCCGCCTGCTGCAGCCGTACACTCACGGCCATCGCGTGTGCTTCCAGGCCCTCAACAGCAGCCAGGATCTGCGCGGTAGGCCCTACTTCCGCCAGTGCGTTCCGGCTGGCCTGCTGCAGCGTCATTCTGCGCATGAAATCGCTAACGCCAAGTGCACCGAAGGAGCGGGCCCAACCGTAAGTGGGCAGCACATGGTTGGGGCCTGAACAGTAATCACCCAGGGATTCGGGAGTCCAGGGGCCGATGAACACCGCTCCGGCATTATCAACCTGATCCGCCAGCGCCGCAGCATCTGCGGTATTGATGATCAGGTGCTCGGGTGCGTAGGCATTGGAAATCCGGAGGGCCTCGGGCATGTTGTCCACCATTATTACCCGGGCTTCGGCCAGGGACTGCTCGAGGATGGCGGCGCGATTACTTGCGGGCGCCAGAGTTTTCAGTTTTTCGATCACCGCCGAGGCCAGGCCGGCGCTGTCCGTTACCAGGAGCACCTGTGAATCCGGACCATGTTCCGCCTGCGACAGCAAGTCCCAGGCGATGAATTCAGGATTAGCTTCCCGGTCAGCGATCACCAGGACTTCGGAAGGGCCCGCCGGCATGTCGATGGCCGCACCTGCCGGGTCCTGTGACACTTGTTGCTTGGCCTCGGTCACCCAGGCATTTCCGGGACCGAAAATTTTCGCGCAACGGGGAATGGTTTCGGTGCCATAAGCCATGGCTGCCACCGCCTGTGCGCCTCCGGCACAGAACACGCGGTCAACACCGCAGATGCGCGCTGCCGCCAGTATCTCGGGCGGAATTTCACCCTTCCCCGCAGGCGGTGAACACACGATGACTTCCCGGCAGCCGGCGAGCCTGGCCGGAATCGCCAGCATCAGCACCGTTGAAACCAGCGGGGCGCTGCCGCCCGGGATATAAAGTCCAACCGGCGAAAGCGCCTGGTAACGCACTTCACAATTGAGTCCGGGTGCGGTCTCCACTTTGCGCTTGGCCGGGATGTCCGCAGCGTGAAAAGCTTCGATACGGGACCTGGCGTCCTGGAAAGCCTGCTCGAGTTTTGGGTCAATCGATTCCAGTGCCGCCTGCATTTCAGTGGGGCCCAGTTCGAGTTGTGAGGGCTTCACCCGGTCCAGTTGACGGGTCAGTTCCTGCAGTGCGTGGTCACCGCCACTACGTACCTGGTCAATGATCGCAGCGACTGACTCACCGAGGTCCCCCTGGCGTGAAACCGGTCTTTGCAGCAGGTCTTGCTGCTGCTCCAGCGCCAGGCTGGACCAGTGGATTATTTTCAGCTTGTTGCCATTGACAGTCATTCCGGGAATCCCATTCACATGGTCCGCATTTTCAGGCCAGCATTTTCTCGACGGGCAGCACCAGGATAGCTGAGGCGCCAGCAGCCTTGAGAGCCTCCAGGTGTTCCCAGAATACCGCTTCACCACAGACCGCGTGGATGGCGATGCGGTCGGTGCCTTCCAGTGGCATGATCGAAGGATGTTCCACACCGGGCAGGAGTTCGGTAATTTTTGCCAGGGACTCTCTCGGTGCATGCAACATTACGTACTTACTTTCCGATGCCCGCATCACGCCTTCCAGCCGGGCCAGCAGGCGGTCCAGCAGCAGTTGCCGGTCAGCGGAAATGTCTCCTTCGCGGCCATAGAGGGCTGCCTGACTTTCGTACAGCACCTCGAATTCACGCAGGTGATTCGCCCTGAGCGTCGTGCCGGTGGAAACCAGGTCTGAAATAGCATCAGCGGTGCCCAGGCCCGGTGCGATTTCAACCGATCCGGAAAGCTCGATGATCTCGGCGTTGACGCCCTTCTTGCCCAGCAGATAGCGTGTCAGTGCCGGATACGAGGTGGCGATTCGTTTCCCTTCCAATTCTGTGGTCTCGCGGATGTCCATGTCTTCCGGCACGGCGATGCACAGGCGGCATTGCCCGAAGCCCAGCTTGCGCAGCCGGCGCAAACCTTCACCACCATTGCGATCCAGCATCACTTCGCTGGCGATGTTCTCACCCACGATGCCGAGGTCACAGACACCATCCAGCAGCAATCGTGGAATGTCATCGTCCCGCACCAGCAGCAGGTCCACCGGAAAATCCTTTCCGTACCAGAATAGTTTGTCCTTACTGCGTGCAAACTGCAGTCCGCAATTCTTGAGAAGGTCGAGCGATCTCTCTGACAGGCGCCCTGATTTCTGGATGGCCACCCGAAGTCTAGTCATTTGGGGTTTGCTCATTCAGATTTACTCGTTTGTATTGGCTCATTTCAGTTTACTCCCAAGCCGGTTCAGCACCGTACGATAGCCACCGGTACCCATTTCCATGTAGCGTGCAACACGGCCAGTGGTGGTGACACTGACCTCGGTCATTTCCCTGATATCGCGGTAGGAATAGCCCTGGTCCAGCAATTGCGCCACACGCCAGCGATCCACCATGGCTTCGATCTCTGCCGGCGTGCAAAGGTCTTCCAGAAACCGTTTTACTTCATCTGCTGTTTCCAGGGACAGCAGGGCTTCTGACAACGATTTTGCCGCAGAGCTGAGTTCTTTATTCTGTGATTGGGCGTGATGTTTCATGCATTAGTGTATTAATGTGTTAGTACGTTGAGATAATAGGCCAATATCGTACCGTTGGCAAGCAGGAAGGTGATAAGAGGAAGCGATGCAATATGCGGGCCAGGTACAACTTATTTCTGTGTGTGCACTGATATGATCATATTTCTGTATGTGCGCAGATAAACTCGTGCCAGACTTTTGGCACTGGTTTAAACCATATACCCGCTGATAACATCCAATGTTATGAAATACTATTTTATGATGAATGATAAGGATCAATAAGATGAGCTCTGGGAAAATGAGATCAGTGTCACTGCTGGGCGTTGCTGCTTCCTTGTTACTGGCCTCAATGGCGGTAGCGGACGTTAAGGAAACAGAAGAATTTACTTTTGATATCAATCCAGGAGGCCGCATCAGTCTCGAGAACATCAATGGCGATATCCGGATTACCGGTGATGAGGGCGACACAGTCAACATCATTGCGAGCAAGAAGGCCGGCAAACAGGAATACATGGATGAATTGAAGATTGTCGTGGATGCGGACTCCGATTACATTCGCATTGAGACCCGGCACCCGAGCAATAAAGATAGCTGGCTTAACTGGGGTAATAATCACAGTGGAAGCGTTTCCTATGAACTGACGGTGCCAGCAGGCGTGAACCTGGACAAGATCTCTACGGTCAACGGTGATGTTGAAATCTCATCAATGAGTGGCAAGGTGAAAGCAGAGACTGTGAACGGCGACCTGGTCGCTTCGGGCCTGGTTGCGGACGTTGACCTGGAAACGGTTAATGGTGGGATTAACGCTGACTTTGATTCACTCGGCGCAAGCCAACGCGTATCAGCCGAGGCCGTGAACGGCAGGATCGTTCTTAGATTACCCGCCGATGCCAGTGCGCGCCTGCATGCGGAAACCGTGAATGGCAGCATAGACGCTGACGATTTTGACCTGGATATTGACAAAGGTTTTATTGGCCGCGAATGCGATGGCCAGATTGGAGGTGGTGATGCGCGCATCTCGCTCGATACCGTGAACGGTTCCATTCGCATCGTCAAAAAATAGGGTACTTATCTTTCCCCGCCGTGTGATATATCATACGAAGTTCATTCTGCCCGCCAGAAAGGATTTTCGTGACAGACGTGCAATGGCAAGGGGTTTTTCCGGCCCTGACGACAAAATTTACTGCCAGCGATGAAATAGACTGGGCCGCGATGGAGCGGCACCTGGAGTTTCAGCTCGATGCCGGGGTTCATGGCCTGGTTATCCTGGGTTCCCTGGGCGAAACATCTACCCTCCGCCACACAGAAAAGCTTGAAATGGTGAAGTTTTTCTCCCGAACGGACCGTAAGGGACGCCCCCTGATTGCCTGTATCGCCGAGTCTTCTACCCGCGAAGCGAAAGAATTCGCCGTTGCCGCGGAACAGGCAGGTGCAGATGGATTCATGCTGCTGCCGCCGATGCGCTATCCCAGTGACCGGCGCGAAACGATGATTTTTCTGAATCAAGTAGCTTCGGCTACATCTCTTCCGATTATGATTTATAACAATCCGGTGGCCTACGGTATTGACATCAGCCCGGAGGATATTGCCCGCCTGGCGGATAATCCAAAATTCCAGGCCGTCAAGGAATCATCCACGGACACGCGGCGAATTCCCGAAATACGGAAACACGTGGGTGATCGAATGGCCATATTCTGTGGCGTGGATGACCTGGCATTCGAATGCTTTGCGCTCGGTGCGGTTGGCTGGGTTGCCGGCCTTGTTGATGCTTTTCCCCGCGAGACCGTGCAACTTTGGAAATTGACCGAGGCGGGCCGCTGGAATGAGGCCAGGGAATTGTACCAGTGGTTCCTCCCCCTGCTGCACCTGGATGTCGGGCCAAAATTCGTACAACAGATCAAACTGGTTGAAGCCCTGATGGGAGTGGGCAGCGCCAGGGTCCGTGCGCCCCGTCTCCAGTTGACGGACAAGGAAGCATCCGCCGTGGAAAAAACCCTGAACCTCGCCCTCGAAAATCGGCCTCAGGTCTGATCCTGCAATGATAGCGTCTGATTATCGGAATCCACATGACAATAAATGAACGATCCGCCGCTAGTCCCAACAGCCTTGCTGAACGCGCATACCATCTGCTCGAAGAAAAACTGGTGACACTGGCCCTTCCTCCCGGGTCAATGGTGTCTGAGGGTGATTTGATCGAGATGACCGGGTTTGGGCGAACCCCGGTCCGAGAAGCGATTCAGCGCCTGGCACAGCAGGAATTCTTTGATATCGTACCCCGCAGGGGCCTGCTGGTGACACCCGTAACCAGTTCCAATATGTTTCACATACTCGAAGCACGAAAACCCCTGGAACGCCTGATCATTTTCCGGGCCTCCCTCAATGCAAAAGACGCGCAACGTGGTGATCTTGCGGCAATCGCCAGGGGATTCACCATTACCCATGACCGCTTTGAAGAGTTCCTGAAGCTGGATCACAAACTGGACGCATTGCTGGATACCTGTTCCAGTAACCCATTTGCCGCAGCTGCCGCGTTGCCCCTGCGCAGTCATTGCCGTCGATTCATGTTTTTCCACCGACAGGGGATTCCATTGACCGATTCAATCGCCGCCAACTCAAAGATGGCCCGCCTGGTCGCACGGCGTGAATTCAGGGGCGCCCAAAAGGCATCGGATGGAAGAATCGCCGTGCTGGAAAGAGTAGTTTCCAACGTGGACCGCATGGAATAAGCCACAAATGCAGGTAAAAAAGAACCCCCATTGCGTCGTTATCGGTGCAGGAATCGTGGGTTCGTCCTGTGCCTGGCACCTGGTCAGGAAAGGCGCCAGGGTAACGCTCATTGATTCTGAACAGCCGCACCAGGGGGCCAGTTTCGGCAACGCCGGGTGCATCTGCAAATCTTCCGTTTTCCCGTTTTCCCACCCCGGAGCCATCCTGAAGGTTCCAGGCTGGCTGCTTGATCCACATGGGCCGATGCGCATCCGCTGGTCACATTTTCTGCCCTCGATGCCGTGGCTGTATCATTTCTGGCGTGCCGGGAAAGCACATCGTGTTGAGGAGATCGTTGCCGCACAGGCCACGCTGATGAGCAGCGTAATTGATGATTACGATGACATCCTCGCTGCAACAGGCGGCGAGGCTCTGCGCAAGTCGCACGGGATGATTTTGCTGTATGACACACAAAAAGATTTTGCCGGGGACGCGTGGAAATATGAGTCCAGGGAGCGTCTCGGCTTTCCCTGGCAAAGGCTGACCCGCGATGAACTCACCTCGCTGGAACCCAGTATCCATCTGGGTGAAGGCATTGCTGTTTTCGAGCCGGAATGGCAACATCTTATTGATCCGGGCGCAGTTACCCAGTTGATTGCGGATGCAGCATTTGAGCGTGGTGCAAGCTGGCTGCACGACCGGGTCCGCACGGTTTCAGCCAATGCGGATGGTGTCTCGCTGGTTACTGAATCCGGTCGCTCCCTGAAGGCTGACCGGCTGATTATTGCTGGCGGTGTGTGGTCCAGTGCCTTGATCGGGCAGTTGGGGTACAAGGTGCCATTGATCGCCAAGAGGGGCTACCACAGCATGATCGGGAAACCGAACCTGGAAATACGGCACCCCATCATGTCCGCATCCCGCCACGTGCTGCTGACACCGATGCGGGATGGTCTGCGGGTGTCCGGAACAGCCGAATTCGCCGGCCTGGATACGAGACCGGATTACCGGCGGGCGAAGTCCTTGATGCAAAATGCACGTTACTATGCGCCGGATCTTGGTGGTGAAGAGATCACCGAATGGATGGGGCAGCGTCCCATGCTGCCTGATTCTCTGCCGGTGCTTGGACCTTTGCCAGACCAGAATAATGTGCTGTGTGCATTTGGCCATGGCCATTATGGCCTGACCCAGGGTCCGACCACGGGCCGCATCATCAGCGAACTGGTATTTGGTGAAGATCCCGGCATCGACCTTGCGCCTTTCTCCATAAGCCGGTTCTGAAGCGAGGCGAAGTCCGTCAGTCCATGATGATAAGCGAGGATGGGAAACTAAGTTGAGCGGAAAAAAGACCACTTTTCATTGCATTGATGCCCACACCTGCGGTAATCCGGTACGCCTGGTCTATCGGGGCGGCCCCAGGCTCGAAGGTGACACCATGCTCGAGCGACGCCAGCATTTCATGGCGGAGTACGACTGGGTCAGGACATCGTTGATGTTCGAACCGCGAGGGCATGCCATGATGTCAGGCAGTATCCTGTACCCGAGCAGTCGCGATGACTGCGATATCGCGGTACTGTTCATTGAGACTTCCGGCTGCTTGCCGATGTGCGGGCACGGCACGATTGGAACGGTAACCATCGCGATTGAAAACCAGTTGGTCAGCCCGCGCACCCCGGGACGCCTGGATCTCGATACACCTGCCGGCAAGGTCACTGCCCACTACACTGAAGAAGGCGGCAAGGTCCGTTCTGTCCGTTTCACCAATGTCCCTTCTTTCCTGCACTCCCGGGAACTGGAAGTGGATTGTCCGGAGCTGGGCGGAATTCTGCAATTTGACGTGGCCTATGGCGGTAATTTTTATGCGATCATCGAGCCGCAGGAGATTTACCGGGACCTTGCCCAACTGACAGCCGCTGATATCTTGCGCCTGAGCCCGCTGCTTCGGGAGCGGATAAATGAGCTCTACAGTTTTCCCCATCCGGATGACGACCGCCTGTCACAGATGAACCACATCCTGTGGACAGGCAAACCGCTCAAGGCGGATTCGGATGCCCGCAACGCGGTATTTTACGGGGTTGCCGCCATAGACCGTTCACCCTGCGGAACCGGGACTTCCTCGCGCATGGCCCAACTGGCCGCACGCGGGGAATTATCGCGAGGTGATGTTTTTGTACACGAGAGTTATATAGGCAGCCAGTTCACCGGCCGGATCGAGGCAGTAACCCGGGTTGGGGATTTCGATGCCATTGTACCCAGCATCGAGGGCTGGGCCCGTGTTTACGGGCGTAATGTCATCACCGTTGATCCGGATGATGACCCCCTCTGGGAAGGATTCGTGGTGACGTGAAAATGAACCCGAATCAGCAAAATTCAGATTTGAGAACTGTGACACCAAAATAATGTGATCTTTGCTCTTTAATCTGTGTAATCTGTTATCCATAGGTTTAGGCATATGATTAATTCTGGAATTTACTGGACCGCCTTCGTGCAATATGCGGGCTAAAGGAGGATCAAAATGAAATTCAGGTATCTGATGTTTCCCCTGTTTTTGCTGATGTTGGGATCTGCTGCTGCTGCGGCTGGCGAGGCGGAAGATAAATTACCTGCCACCGGCACCCACCGTTCACCCTCTTCGGATGGAGCCAGTGTCAGTTTCAAGACGCCCCAGGATGGAGACATCGTCCCTCTCACATTTACGGTCAAGTTCCTGGTCAGTGGAATGGGTATCGCGCCGGCGGGATCGAAGATCGACAACACGGGGCATCATCACCTGCTGATCGATGTGACTGAAATGCCCGACATGAATCGGCCCTTGCCGGCAACAGACCATATTCGTCACTTCGGAAAGGGCCAGACTGAAACCGAACTGACGCTTCCTGAAGGTGAACACACCCTGCAACTTTTGTTCGCTGACTATTCGCATACCCCTCACGATCCCGTCGTCATGTCAGAGAAAATTACCATTACTGTCTCTGTAAATGCACCTCCCCCCAACGAAGATGAGGACTAATCCGCATATTGCGTGAACCCCGTTGAAAGCGGAATACAGCCATGACCATCCAGGATAAGAAAGTCGTCTCATTTCATTACACCCTGACCAATCAGGACGGTGAGAAAATGGAGACAACCAGGGACAAGGAGCCAATGACTTATCTTCACGGCGCCCAAAACATTATTCCCGGCCTGGAGAGCGCCATGGCCGGCAGATCAGTGGGCAACGAATTCCAGGTAACGCTTGAACCTGCCGATGCCTACGGAGAGAAAAAAGAGGCGAATATCCAACGCATTTCATCCAAACATTTCCGCTTTCCAAAGAAGTTGAAGCCCGGTCAGATTGTTGGCTTGCAGACCCGGAAGGGGCCGGTCCAGGTTACTATCGTCAAGGTCGGACGATTTAATGTGGATGTCGATTCCAACCACCCTCTGGCTGGCCAGGCACTGACTTTTGACGTGGAAGTCAGCGCTGTGAGGGACGCGACCGAAGAGGAAATTGCCCACGGCCATGCGCACGGCCCGGGTGGCGTGGATCACTAAATTGCAGGGCCATGCTGGCACGCGATTGTAAGAGCCTGAACAGAAGCCGGCCCCAAGGGACCTCTTACAGGGTGTAGAATTTGTGCGGGCAGGGAAGACTTGAGGTCAGGACTTCCTGGCAGTTTCCCTCATTTTTTCCATATCCAGGATTCTGACCTGCTTGCGGTCAACTTTGACAACCTCGGCCTTCTGCAGGCGGGCCAGCACACGGCTGACAGTCTCTGTGGCCAGTCTCAGGTAACTGGCGATATCCCGGCGGGACATGGCCAGGATGAATTCCTTGTCGGAATAACCGCGGCGCGAGAAGCGTTCGGAAAGCGATATCAGGAACATCGCGATCCTTTCATCGGCACTCAGGTCACCTGCTATGGCCTCCAGTTCGCTGATGCGGTGGCTCATGATACGGAACAATTCAGCCTGCAATTCCGGCATGTGGCGGGCCATGCTGGTAACCGTATCGAATGTCAGCGCACAAACGGCGCTGGTGTCGAGCGCCACGACATTGGCCACATGTTTGTGGGTGTGGATGGCGTCGAGACCGATAATTTCGCCGGGGAGGTGGAAACCAAGAACCTGTTCCTGCCCTTCGTGATCAATGACGTAACTCTTGAAACAGCCAGTGCGTACTGACGCTACGGAGCGGAACTCGTCGCCGGCGCGGAACAGGTGTTCGCCTGGCTGAATGGGGCGGGAGCGGTGAACAATTTGTTCAAATCGTTCGGTTTCATCGGGGCTTAATCCTCGCGGAAGGCAGAGTTCACCCAGTGCACAACGGCTGCATGCAACTTGCGCGCGGGAAGGATCACGGCGGTAATCCCGGATATTGGTCACTCTTAAGGAACTATCCATGCAGCGCTCTCCAAAATGATTTCTTTTAATGCATTATATTGCGCAGACGACCCTCACCGCTTACGTATAAATACGTATAAGCGAAAATCGCCCGCTACTCCCGGAAGGAGTACGAGACCAGTATTCTACCTTAAAAAGATCAGATTACGCGTGAAAAACGGGGGACGCTGCTCTGTTTGGTTTGCAGATATTCATCAAAATTCATCGCTATGGCGCGTAACAACAAGCGGCCTTCCGGCGTAGCCCTGAACCCGGTCTCAACCATGTTGAGCAGGCCATCTTTCTCCAGTTGCTGTAGATTTCCAAGTTCAAGCGCGAAGTGATCGTTGAAATCAATATCGAAATTTGCCTCGAATTCGTCGAAATGAACCTCTCCGTGACACATGATGGATTCAATGACGCCGCGACGCAGCCGGTCTTCAGTCGTCAGGCTGACACCACGCCAGATAGGCAGGCGTCCTTCGGATACCGCTTTTTGCCAGGATGGAATGTCTTTCTGATTCTGTGCGTAGCAGTCTCCTACTTTTCCGATAGCACTGACGCCCAGCCCCACCAGGTCACATTGCCTGCGGGTCGAGTAGCCCTGGAAATTTCGTTGCAAATGCCCCTCTTTCTGGGCAATCGTCAACTCATCCTCCGGCAGGGCAAAGTGATCCATTCCAATGTAGACGTAGCCCGCATCGGTCAGCTTGCGGATGGTCAGTTCCATCAATTCCAGCTTGGTCTCGGGTGATGGGATGTCATCTGCATTGATCATGCGCTGGGCGCGGAAAATGTGCGGCATGTGCGCGTAGTTGTATACAGCCAGCCGGTCAGGCCTGACTTTTACCACGGTATCGATGGTTTTGCCGAAACTGTCACTGGTTTGATGCGGGAGGCCATAGATCAGGTCAATCGACACCGAGTTGAACCCCAGTTTCCTGGAGTCCTCAACCATGTCCAGTGTAGCCTGCGGATCCTGGACGCGATTAACCGCCTCCTGCACTTTCGGGTCAATATCCTGGACGCCCAGGCTGATGCGGTTGAAGCCCAATTCTGCAAGTTTTGCCAGGCGGTCATTGCCGACAGTTCTGGGGTCGACTTCGATGGAATACTCGCGGTTGTCGCTATCGCTCAGGGCGAAATGCCTGCCCAGTTGAGCCATCAGCGCCGACATTTCCTCGTCAGTATGGAAAGTGGGCGTGCCGCCACCAAAATGGAGTTGCTCAACTTCACGGTCGTCATCGAACAGTTTTCCCTGCATTTCGATTTCACGATCCAGCAACTCGAGGTAGCGCACACCTTGCTCCGCATGCCGCGTGACTTTCTTGGTGCAGCCGCAGTAGTAACAGAGCGAATGGCAAAATGGCAGGTGAACATACAAAGAAAGCGGCTTGGGGATCAGTTCATTGTTGCTCGCCGTGGTGTAGCGCCGGTAGGCATTGGCGTCAAAACCTTCAATAAACTGAACGGCGGTCGGGTAAGAGGTATAGCGCGGCCCGGCCACATCATAGCGCTTGATCAAATCCGTATTGAATTTTACTTGCTGGTCCATCACTCAAAATTCACTTTGTAATTTTATGGGTGAAGCCTAAATGATGTGGTTCCTGCCGGTATTGATCAGTGTCAACTTTCAGCGTCATAGCGCCTGTTGTACAGGTATGCCTGTGTTTTGCCCATCAGGCTTCATGATACTCCCCGATGTGGTGATGAAGCGAATCCGGTTTGAGAACCATTAACTTGACCCAGATCAATATATGATTCCGGAAGCACCTCTACACTAACCCCGTCGGCAAACAAGAATATCGTTTGTTGATGAAGGAACACGATTGTGTGAAGACTCTCCAAGTCTCAAGAAATTTAGGCCAGACTTTATGTCTGGCCTTTTTTTTCTTACGGGCCCGTATAAATGCAGCCGGCGTTACAGGTTTCCTGTACCACGATTTTGGAAAGTTGTATGAGGCCGGGTTTCAGGCGCAGCCAGATCCATTTTGCAAGGTTTTCGCTGGTCGGGTTTTCAAGACCCTCGATGTCGTTGAGACAATGGTGGTCGAGTTGGTCGAACAGCGGCTGAAAGGCCTTTCGAAGGTCGGCGAAATCCATCACCCAGCCTGATTCCTGGCCTACCGGGCCGCTGACGTGAATTTCAATTCGAAATGAATGCCCGTGGAGGCGCGCACATTTGTGCCCGCGCGGGACATTGGGAAGCCGGTGAGCGGCTTCTATCTGGAAAACGCGAAAGATATCCATAGGCGGATTGTGCCGCCCGGGACGGTTCTACGCAATCACTTCACTTTATCCTGTCTTGAAACCAACCCGGGAATGGGAGCCATCACAAAAAGGTTTGCTTGCCGAATGACCGCAACGGCACAGCGAACCTCGCATCTTCACACATTCCTGTCCGAACTGATTATGCAGCCTCATACGGCCACGAAATGTGATGGGTCCGTCCTTGATGCAGGAGATTGTGATCTTGCTCGGGCGCGACGATGCTGCAATTTCCGAAACTTCGAATATCTTGCCCGAATTGAGAAACTCCATGTCCACGTGCTTTTCGTCACACACTGGCTTGGAACCGGAGTGTCCACAGCGGCACAGGCTCAGATGGTTAGCGTATTGAACCCTTCCGTCCTCGTGAACGAGAGTGATATTGCCGGTAATCTGTAAGGGACCACCGTTCGTGACTAGCACTTCATTGGGTACTTCAAGCAGGCGGGGTGAGCCCTGATTCTTCTGGCGGTCTTTAAACCACCGGTCGAGCGCCCTGGCCGTGGTCGTCAGGTTTTCCTGCTGCTGTTCGCCTTTCGATTCCGGTCCCGCAGTGGAGTCGTCCATGTATGCGATAAACGCATCTCCGGCTTCCTCACTGGCATTTTCGGGCTTTTGTTGAACCCTGACTGCTGCGGCGGCCGCCGCTGCGCTGGTAATGTCATCCATGATAATTATCCTCCAGGAAATCCTTTTCCTATCTATACTGTAGCACCAGCAACGGCTAAGTGCGAGAAAACTGTGCAAAAAATTATCAGCACCCTGTCAGCCTTTATTCTGATTTACGTTTGCTTGCCGGCCTTTGCCGCACCGGAAATAGCTCCGGACCGGGTGCGGGGGGAAGGTCCGTTCGACCGCCTGATCCTTCGTGGGGTGATCGTGATTAATGGTGAAGGGGCGCCCCCGATCGGCCCGATGGACGTCGTTATTGAAGGGAATCGCATCGTCGCCATCCACAATGTGGGCAATCCCGGCTTGCCCATCGAAAACGATAAGCGGCCTGAAATACGCGCCGGGGACCGGGTATTGGAACTGGAGGGACGCTACCTGTTGCCCGGATTCATAGACCTGCACGCACACTTCGGTGGCGATGCCCAGGGTGTTCCCGCCGAATACGTGGCCAAGTTATGGCTGGCGCATGGGATTACGACCATTCGCGAGCCTGGCAGCTTCAATGGCCTGGATTGGGTGCAGAACCATCAGCACCGCAGTGAGCGCAATGCCATTACGGCACCGCGAATCGTGCCTTACGTAGGCTTCGGCATGGGTGTTGAAGAACCGATAAACACGCCCGGGGACGCGCGTAAGTGGGTACGTAATATCGCGGACCAGGGTGCTCGCGGCATCAAGTTTTTCGGCGCACCACCGGAAATCATGGCGGCCGCACTGGATGAAGCAGGAAAGCAGGGCCTGGGCAGCGCGATGCATCATGCCCAGCTGGATGTGGCCAACTGGAATGTCCTGGATTCTGCACGGGCCGGTCTACTGACGATGGAGCACTGGTATGGCCTGCCCGAAGCCATGTTCACTACCCAGGTGATCCAGGACTATCCACTGGATTACAACTACAACAACGAGCAGCATCGATTTGGCCAGGCGGGACGCCTGTGGAAACAAACAGCCGAACCGGGCTCGGAGAGATGGAACGCTGTCCGCGACGAGCTGATTGGCCTGGATTTCACGCTCAATCCGACCCTGACCATCTACGAGGCCAGCCGTGACCTGATGCGAGAAATGAATGCCGACTGGCAGCAGGATTATGCACACCCCAATTTATGGGCTTTTTTTCAGCCATCCCGTAATGCTCACGGCTCCTACTGGTTCGACTGGACCACCAGTGATGAAATCGCCTGGAAAGAAAACTACCGCTTGTGGATGCAGTTCCTCAACGATTACAAGAACCATGGCGGCAGGGTCACGCTGGGCTCCGACGCGGGTTACATCTGGAAACTATATGGATTCGGCTATATCCGGGAGATGGAATTGTTGCAGGAAGCCGGCTTTCACCCGCTGGAAGTGATCCGTGCGGCTACCATCCACGGTGCACAGGCGCTGGGTCTGGACAGTGAAATCGGCTCCATCCGTCCGGGCAAGCTGGCCGACCTGGTGATTACCGAGTACAACCCGCTGGAGAATTTCAAAGTGTTGTATGGCACGGGCCATTTCCGGTTGGATGAGGACAACCAGCCGGCACGCGTTGGCGGCGTTCTGTACACCATCCGGGACGGCATCATTTACGATGCAAAGGAACTCCTGTCAGATGTCCGAGGGATCGTGCAAAAAGCACGCGAGGCGAAGGGGCAAGGGCAAGGGCCGGAGCGACTGCCGTACATTCCCCGGTAGAATCAAAGTCCCTACCAGCGATCTGCGCTGGCCATTGCCCAGTCCTTTTGCCAGTTATCCGGGACATCGGTATCTGACAAAAGACAACAGCTGGTGATGACCGGGTACAGTTCGGCGTAGTTCTTAATTACGGTTCCCTTAACCCGTTGATTGATGTGCCTGGGTTCCAGTTCTTCCAGTCTGTCCAAACCGCACACCGCCAGCAATTCAACCAGGTTTTCGATCATTTCGCGATGGAAATTCTCTACCCGTTTGCCTTTGTCTTCGACCACCAGTGCTTTGTTTCTGGAAGGATTCTGGGTCGCAATACCGGTGGGACAAAGGTCGGTGTTACAAGACCGGGATTGAATACAGCCCAGGGAAAACATCATGCCACGGGCGGAATTGGCGGTGTCGGCCCCCAGGGCAACGGCCCTCAATAAGTGAAATGCCGAGAAAATCTTGCCTGATGCGATGATGCGAATGCGGTCTCTCAAACCAATGCCAATCAGCGCCCTGTTGACAAATATCAGCGCATCGCGCAATGGAGTACCCACCGAGTTGGTCAGCTCCGTGGGTGCTGCCCCGGTACCCCCTTCACCGCCATCGACGGTGATGAAATCAGGCGTGATGCCGGTTTTCAGCATGGCTTTACAAATGCCGAGAAATTCATCTTTTTTGCCGATGCATAATTTGAATCCAACCGGTTTACCACCCGATAACTGACGCAACTCCCGGACAAACTCAAGCAGGCCTTCGGGTGTGGAAAAAGAGGTATGCGCCGCAGGTGAAATCACATCCTTTCCCATGGGTACATGCCTGATCCGGGCAATTTCTTTGGTTAATTTGACCGCCGGCAAAATGCCGCCATGCCCCGGTTTGGCGCCCTGCGACAATTTCACTTCGATCATCTTTACCACGGGTAAATTGGCTTTTTCCTCGAACAGGTCCCGGTCGAAATTTCCGTGTTGATCCCGGCAGCCAAAATAGCCGGTGCCAATCTGCCAAATAATGTCCCCACCGTATTTCAGGTGATAGGGACTCAGGCCCCCTTCTCCTGTGTTGTGAGCAAAACCCACCTGCTTTGGCGCCTTTGTTCAGGGCCATGATTGCATTTTTGCTCAATGAGCCATAACTCATGGCCGAGATGTTCAAGGGCGATGCCTCGTAGGGCCGGGTACAATCCGGGCCGCCAAACCGGATCCCGGGGGATCGTGGTCGGTGACTTCTTTCGGGCGCCAGGGAATGATTGACCCACTCATATCCATCCCGGTTGACGTCAAAAACTGTGCCGAAAGGGCGGGTGTCACGATCTCTTTGATCTTTGATATATCAGGGACCGGTATTCCCGGCTGACCGGCATGCCGTTGGTATCTGATTCGACAAAATACTGCTGAATTTCCGCCCGGACCGATTCAAATAAATAGCGGAAACGACCCACCACCGGATACAGTCTGCGAATGGTGTGTTTGTGTTGAAAATAATCTATGGCGCCCAGGATCAACAGTGGCAATACAATGACGAACAGCCAATTGACGGGATTCCAAATCAGCCCCAATCCCAAAATCAGAACCGGTACAAGAATTGCCAGCACAGCAAAAATCTGCCGTACTGGTCATGTCCACCTTAATCACTTCTATGAATCCGGCATCATGGTTTCCAGATCACTCAGCACTTCCTGTGTATGGGTGTCCGGATCGACGTCTTCGTAGTGCTTGACGATCACACCCTCGGGATTGACCAGGAAGGACTGCCTGCTGGCAATTTTGATCAACTTGTAGTCCCGCAGTACGCCATAGGAATCCGCCACGGCGCCGCCCTCGTCGGCGAGGATGACGAACGGTAGCTTGTACTTGTCGGAAAATTCCTTGTGTGAATCCACATCGTCCAGGCTGATGCCCACCACTTCTGCGCCTATGGCCTTGAAGGCGAAGATGTTATCCCGGAAATTACAGGCCTCTGTCGTGCAGCCAGGCGTCTGATCCTTCGGGTAGAAGTAAACCGCCAGCCAGGTTCCCCGGTAGTCCTGGAGGTCATGCCATTCTCCGTACTGGTCCTGAAGCCTGAATCCGGGCGCCGGTTCGCCAACTGCCGGCGTTCCGCCGGCGATCGCCGGCAAGCTGATGAGGGTAGCTAAAAGCAGCGTGAAAAGCGTTCTCATATTAAATCTCCTTGTAGGAGCCCGCTTGCGGGCGATGGTTCTGGATATGGATTTCGCCCCCAAGGGGGCTCTTACAATCGCCGGCAAGCAGGCTTTTATTACCCTGAATTGAATATCAGCTTGGGCCGGTTATAGATGCCTGCGGCCATGATCGCCAGGGCAAGGCCGATTGCCAGCGTGCTGGCAATCGACATCATATACCACGCCAGGGGCACGGTTTGATCGCGGATGATTTCCCCGATCAACATGTTCTGTGAAAACAGCGGAACATTCATCATCCAGCTTTCAGCTTTGACCGGGTTGGCCATAAAGATCAGGCTGGGGATCATCGGGATCAGGATCACCAGGCCCATGTAGGACTGGGCTTCGCGGTAGGATTTGGCAAAAGAAGCGAGCAAGGTGAGCAGCGCCGCAGCCAGGATGGCAACCGGGGAAACCACGACCAGGATCTTCAGCAAGGTGGCGAGACCCAGTGTGAGGTCCATGCCAAAAGCGCCGACCGGCATGAGGGGCAGCACGACTCTGAATGCGACCAGTGTCAGGGTAAGAGAAGCCATGGCGAAAACCGTGGTCGTGAGCATTTTGCCGGTCATGATCTGCCAGCGGGGCACCGGGTTGATCAGCAGGGGTTCCAGTGACTTGCGTTCTTTTTCTCCGGCTGTCGTATCCATGGCCAGGTGGGTGGCGCCGGTGAAAAGCGGTAATCATCAGCACGTACGGCAGAAAAATAATGGCCAGGATAGCCCGGCTTTTCGGAGTGGAAAGATCCACGTCCTTGAGCATGATCGGGGATGCCAATTGCGGTGCAACGCCTCGCAACTGCAGGCGCAGCGACCCGATCTGCTGGCCGTAGCCGAGCAACAGGCGCTTAACACGCCGAATGGGAACGTTGGACTCCTGCCGGGAAATATCCGAGATGACTTCAATCGGCGCCGGTATACCTTGCTCCCAGTTTTCCGCAAATTCAGGCAATATTCGAATGACGACCGGGACTTCCTGGCTCCTGACCATATCTTCGGGGATTTTCCGGATCGGGCTGAATGACTACGCCCTGTTGCTCGAGGAAACGAATCAGGCTGGGTGCGAATTGCGCTCCCACCACCGGTAGTTCCAGGGTTTTTTCCGCCCGTTCCTGTTCCGCACTATCCAGGAACCACATCAAGCCGACAAACAGAATCGGGAACAGCAGGGGGCCGAGCAGCAGGGAATTGAACAGCGCCCGCCGGTCGCGCAGATTTTCGCGAACCTCTTTCTTGAATACAATCGTCAGGCCATTCATGCCAGCAGGCCCTCTTCGCTGCCGATCAGCTGGACAAAAGCATCTTCCAGCGAATCACAACCGCTTTTGGCCAGTAATTCGTCCGCGCTGCCATCGGCGGCTACCCGACCCTTCGCGATGATCACGATGTGGTCACACAGTGCGGCCACTTCTTGCATGATGTGGGTTGAAAGCACGATCGAATGGCCGTCCGCTTTGAGGCCCAGTATGTATTCCCTCAAAGCGCGGGTGCTCATGACATCAAGGCCGTTGCTCGGCTCATCCATCAGCACGGTCTGGGGCTGATGGATCATTGCCCTGGCAATGGCCACTTTCACGCGTTGCCCCTGCGAGAACCCCTCGGTTCGCCGGTCAATGAAGTCTTCCATGTTCAGTGTCCGGGTCAGTTCTTCGATACGGCCTTCAATGGTCTGCCTGTTCATGCCATGGAGTTCGCCGAAATAAGCGATGTTTTCCCGGGCAGTCAGCCGGGTATACAGTCCACGGCTGTCCGGCACCACACCCAGTGTGCGTTTGATCTCCATCGCGTCGCTTGCCGGGTCCATGCCGTCGATGCGGATTTCACCCTCATCCGGAGGCAGCAGGGAATAAAGCATACGCAGCGTGGTGGTTTTGCCGGCTCCGTTAGGGCCCAGCAAGCCGGTGATTTCGCCGTTGCGTGCTTCGAATGAAACACCGTCCACGGCTTTGACCTCCCCGAAGGATTTTTTCAGATTTTTTACGACAATCATGGTTTGGGACCTGTCAGGGATATGAAATAAGGCGTTAACTGCATCTGCTCGATGCAAGCGGTATCGAGTTCTTCCATGCTTCCCGCAATGATGAACTCTGAAACCAGCTTGCCCAGGCAACCCCGGCCGGTGACGCTGTGTCCCTGCCCCGGGGCGACCAGGTGAGTGGCATTGGGGAACAAGGGACAGTAGCTGTTCCGCGTAACGTGGAGGTGTGACCGGGTCCAACTCTCCCGAAAGCAGCAGCACCGGGATGTCGCTGCGGACCGGTTCATGGAATCCCGCAGGAGCCGGGTCAGTTGGCCAGATGCCGCACTGAATGCGGGATGCCTGCAACATCAAATCACCCATCAGGTATTGGCTGTTGTCACTATCATCAGGGAAAAACGGAAAATCTTCCGCGCAAACCACCGACAGTTCCATACCCTGCGCAATGCTTTGTTGCAGGCCGGTGGCGGCGATCAACATTTGGCTGGCCAGGCGTTCAAAGTAATTTTCAGTCGCTGCTTCATAAACAAGGAGAGGAAGCATGGCTTGCGTGTTGGATGAATAAGTCAGGAATCTCAGCGAAGATGCCATCACCTCACGGTCAAAAGTCAGCTCATGGGGCTTACCGGTAGTGGGGTGTATCACCGTGACTTCCACGGGAGTCTCATCCAGCTTTTCGATCAGTTCAGAGAGCTTCTGTGCCGAACCGGGAAATGCCTCATGGCAGTCGGAATCCTCGTCGCAGGCTTCCAGCACCCGGTAAAGCGTGTGGTCCAGGTTTTCCGCATGGTCGGTCCCCAGGGCCAGGGTCTGCGGCACCACGCTGTCCAGCACCATGGTCCGCACCCGGTCGGGGAATAATCTCAGGTAAACCTGTGCGGCGCGGGTGCCGTATGACACGCCAAACAGATTGATGTTTTCGTAACCCAGTGCCGCACGAACCTTGTCGAAATCCTGCATCGCGATCGTCGTGGTGTAAAAACGCGGGTCGCCGTCCAGTGCTTCGAGGCACTCGCGGGTGGTTTGCGCCAGGTCGTCCCAGTCAAAGGCCAGCATTTCCTCCAGGTCGACCTGCGGACAGCGCAGAGGATTGGACTGGCCGGTACCGCGTTGATCGATCAGCAGGATGTCGCGGCCCTCATTGAGTTTTCTCAGCGCGCCGGCGACAATCGGCCAGGTTTCAGTGGCGGCCTGCCCCGGCCCACCGGCAAAAAAGATCAATGGGTCAGGTTCGGAAGTTCTTCCCGTGGCGGGCACGCGCGCTACCCGGATGCTGATTTTTTTGCCCTCGGGTTCGGCAGGGTTTTCAGCGACTTCAAGCCATCCGCATTCAGCCATTGCCGAAAGCGGCGTGCCGGGAACGACCAGTTCGCAGGTTTCCAGGTTGAGACCCTTTTCCTGATCGGATTCCTGCGCCGGCGTTATGGCGGGCGCCAGCAGGAAGGAGCCAAGCAGGCATTTTAAAAACAGGGGGAAATAAGGTTTCTTCACAATTTTTATCCGTGGCCGTCCCAGGCTGCAAACTGATCAGCAAAGATAGGGCGAAACGGTGTCAGTGTCCATAGGCAAATTCCCGCAAATTTACAAGGCGTGGATGGAAGTGCTCAGATAGAATGAACCTGATTCAAATAACAGCAGGCATAAATGTACGCACTCGAAGTCAATGATCTGAGAAAAACCTATAAAAATGGTGTTGAAGCGCTGAAGGGGATTTCTCTAAACGTTGAAGAAGGGGACTTCTTTGCCCTGCTGGGCCCCAACGGGGCCGGCAAATCCACGCTGATCGGTATTATTTCATCCCTGGTGAATACCACCAGCGGTGAAGCACGTGTATTTGGCGCCAGTGTGCAGCGGGAACGATCAAAAGCGATGTCCTTTATCGGGCTGGTTCCACAGGAACTGAATTTCAACCAGTTTGAAAGACCGCTCGAGATCGTGGTTAACCAGGCCGGGTATTACGGAATTCCGCGGGATATTGCGCTGGTACGTGCGGAAAAATACCTGAAAGAATTACGACTGTGGGACAAGGCTCACGATATTTCACGGAACCTTTCCGGCGGCATGAAACGACGCCTGATGATTGCCCGGGCCATGGTTAACGAGCCAAGACTGTTAATCCTGGATGAGCCTACCGCGGGCGTGGATATCGAAATTCGCCGCTCGATGTGGGATTTCATCTCGGGCATTAACCGTGCCGGGACGACGGTAATTCTTACTACGCACTATTTGGAAGAAGCGGAGAGTTTGTGCCGCAATATCGCAATCATCGATCACGGAGAAATTATCCGCAATACCGACATGAAGTCCCTGTTGGCAACGCTGGACGTGGAAACATTCATCCTCGATCTCAGGGAGCCGGTTGAGCAATGCCCGCGCGTGGAAGGAATGGAAATCACGATCCGGGATGAACGGACGCTGGAAGCATCCTTGCCCAGGGAAAAGTCCCTCAATAAGCTGTTCTCGGAACTCGAAAGGCAGGACATCTCATGTGCTGAGCATGCGCAACAAGGCCAACCGCCTTGAAGAACTGTTTCTGCGCCTGGTGGAGAAAGCCAAGGAACGAGGAGAGAAGCGGCATGAACGGCAGCTTGTGGTGGATCGGATATAAAACGATCGTACGCAAGGAAATCACGAGGATCCTCCGCATCTGGGGGCAGACCATCGTGCCGCCGGCAATCACCATGTCCCTGTATTTCATTATTTTTGGTGAACTCATCGGCCGCCGTATCGGTGAGATGGGTGGTTTCACTTATATGCAGTACATCGTGCCGGGCCTGGTGATCATGTCGGTGATCACCAATTCCTACGGCAACATGGTTTCTTCCTTTTTCGGCGCCAAGTTTGGCAAACACATCGAAGAGTTGCTGATTTCGCCGCTGCCCGAACTGGATTATCCTTTCCGGCTACGTAACCGGCGCCCTGGCGCGCGGTTTTTATGGTCGGGGTGGTGGTCATGGGTGTGTCCCTGTTTTTCACCCGGATCGAAGTGCAACACCCGCTGATCATGCTGTCGGTCATTTTGCTGACGGCTATCGTGTTTGCGCTGGCGGGCATGATCAATGCGATTTATGGCCAGAAGTTTGATGACATAGCCATCATTCCGACTTTTATCCTGGCTCCGCTGACCTACCTTGGTGGTGTGTTTTACTCCATCGCCCTGTTGCCGGAGTTCTGGCAGAAGGTTTCGGCTTTCAATCCCATTTTATACATGGTCAATGGTTTCCGTTATGGAATGCTGGGTGTCTCTGATGTCAGCCTGCGCAGACTTATGGCGTCATATTGATTGCGGGGGCGATCCTGTTTACCTGGTGCATGGTGCTTTTACACCGCGGGACCGGGCTGCGGAGCTGACTGTTAGCGTGAAGACCTTTTTAATGCATCTTCTGCAGATGCCGTTAAAGCTGAGTTAGAATAGTCAGTTATTGACCATGTTTAAGCCGTTTTTCAGGAACCATGATGTCACAAGCCATTCAACGGGAAGAAAAAGAACACGCCCCAATCAACTGGGCTGTCACCGCCGTTCTCGGATTAACCTTTATCGCAGCCATCACGATTGTGCCCTGGTATGGCATTGTTCATGGCTACAGTGCCTGGGACTGGACCTTTCTTTGCAATATTCATGGTTTTAAATGGCATCGGTATCGGCAGCGGTTACCATCGCCTGTGGTCGCATCGTACTTACGAGGCCCATCCCGCCTTGCAATGGCTGCTCGCCATCATGGGTGGTATGTCATTGCAGAACAGCATCATCATTTGGTGCGCCCGTCATCGCATCCACCACAGCGATGTCGATAACAATGATAAAGACCCGTACTCCATTGGCCGGGGCTTCTGGTTTGCTCATATCGGCTGGATGCTGAGGAATTATGAAAGCGGTGAAGTGGATTACAGCGTGGTTCGGGATTTGCAAAGGGATCCGGTTGCCGCCTGGCAGCACCGCTGGTACTGGACCCTGGTCTTGACGACCAATGTTGCTGTCCCGGTTTTCCTGGGCTGGCTGACCGGCGACATCATCGGCATGTTCCTGCTGGCGGGCGTTGCCAGGCTGGTAATCAGTCACCACGTGACATTCTTCATCAACTCCCTCGCCCACATGTGGGGCAAGCAGCCTTATACCGACGAAAACACGGCCCGGGACCAGCACTTCCTGGCCCTGATTACCTACGGTGAGGGTTATCACAATTACCATCACCAGTTTCAGAGTGATTATCGCTGCGGTATCCGCTGGTGGCACCTGGACATCAACAAATGGTTCATTTCCACCTGTGCGTCTGCTGGGGCTGGCGAGGAACCGCAAGCGGGCGCCGCGAGTTCAAAGTGTTGCGTGCGCGCCTGAACATGGAATTCAAAGCAGCCGCCAAAAAGCTGGAGCAGGCGGGTGTCAGCAGCAGTTGGAAAGAACAGCTTTGAAAGTGAATACGCCCAGTTCGTTGATACCATCAACAATGGCAGCAATTACAGATGGAGCGTGTTCAGCAAGGCAAGCAGAAACTGACCGAGCGCTTCGAGACCGAAACGGCATTGCTGGCCACCCATTATCGTGAACTGGAATTCAGCCTGAAAATGCAGCACAAGCGCCTGGCCTTGTTGACTGCCCACGTGTTTTAGTTAACTTACAGGATAACGGGCAGGTTGAAAAAGGCCCGTGCGTTTGCGGTTGTTTGCTCTGCAACAGTTCCGGGATGTTCTTCTCGCGCCGCCGCCAGTGTGCCCACGATCCAGGGTAGCCAGCGGGGCTCATTACGGTGAGTTTTTACCCGCGGTTTCAGGTTCCTGGGTTTGAGGTAAGGGGCATCGGTTTCCACCATCAGGCGATTGGCCGGGATGTCCTTGAGGAACTCTTTCATGTGTGAGCCACGCCGTTCGTCGCAGATCCAGCCGGTAATCCCGATATGGCAATCCAGGTCGAGATAGCCGTGCAGTTCTTCCCGGTTGCCGGTAAAACAATGCACGACCACATGACTCAGCCGGTCGCGGAATTCTTTGAGGATCGCATGGAAATCTCCATGTGCGTCACGCAAGTGCAGGAATAAAGGCAGCCCGGTATCGCCCCCGATCTGCAGCTGCTTTTGAAAAACATCACGCTGAATGTCTCGTGGAGAGAAGTCGCGAAAATAATCCAGGCCCGTCTCACCCACCGCAACCACGCCTGGCTGCTGGCTCAGTTCGCGCAAAAGCCGCTCGGTGTCGTCATCAAAATCGGAGGCCCGGTGTGGATGCACGCCGGCGGTAGAAAACAACTCACCCGGGTGTTTGCTTGCCAGTTCCAGCGCTGCCCTGCTGCCATCCTCGCTCGCACCGGTGACCACCATCTGTACGACTCCCGGCCTCGTGTGCACGCTCAATTACCGCTTCACGGTCCTTGTCGAAAGAATCGTGGGTGAGGTTGCAGCCAATATCGATCAGTTTCATATTGCGCATTGTATCGGATTTGGGCTTGCGCTCCCGGCCGAACCCGTCAGAATAGCGTGAACTTGATTTGAACTGAATTGATGATGACGGGGAACTGGAATGCTTACTGGCGCCTGATGCGCTTTGACAAGCCCTATCGGCATCCTGCTCCTGTTGTGGCCGACCTGGTGGGCGCTGTTGCTGGCGGGCGCTGGCCATCCCGTCGCTGAAGAACAGCCTGATATTTACGGCCGGGAGTGGTGTTGATGCGGGCCGCGGGTTGCGTGATGAACGACATTGCGGACCGCGACTTCGATCCACATGTTGAACGTACGCGCCTCAGACCCCTGGCATCCGGTGAACTGGGCCTGGGCCAGGCCATCGGCGCTTTTGTTGCACTCTTGATCCTGGCGTTTTCTGCTGGTCCTGCTGACCAATGCCCTGACCATCAAGCTGGCCTTTGCCGGGGCGGCCCTGGCATTGACCTATCCGTTTTTCAAGCGGTTCACGCACCTGCCCACAGGTCGTGCTCGGCATAGCTTTTGGCTGGGGCATCCCGATGGCGTTTGCCGCGGAAACGATGGAAGTGCCGTGGGCTGCATGGTGGCTGATGGGAATCAACACCCTGTGGGCGGTAATTTATGACACGCTGTATGCCATGGTGGACCGTGAAGATGACATGGCTGTGGGTGTCAAGTCCACGGCCATACTGTTCGGGCGCTTCGACATCCCGATCATCGGCATCCTGATGGGTTTGATGATTATCCTGCTGGGTCTGCCTGGGTCTGTTCCTGGGATTGTCCTGGCCGTGGTACCTGGCTGTCTTCATTGCCCTGGTTCTCTTTCGCCCGGCAGTTATTCAGTGCCCGGAAGCGGGACCGTGACGCCTGCTTCAGGGCTTTCCTGAACAATAACTGGGTGGGCCTGGTGATTGTTCTTGGTTTACTGGGCCATTTCCTGGTCGCCGGCGCATATGCGGGTTAAGTCAGTGTTGTTCCACATAATCTGAGTCCCTTGTGCGATTGGGGGACATGGAATCTTGCAGTGCCGGGCCGCCAAGGAGGCGCCGTGTCTTCCTTCAGGACACGCCGTGAACCCTTCCCTGGGGGCTTGAATGAATCATCCGTGATTCATACAGTCCTGAAGGAAGACACGGCGCCCCCCTTGGCTGGTCCATTCGGGCTTTGGTCATTTGTAGACTGCACGTGCTGCCACCCAGGCGGTGACGGACTCGGCGCCGGCCCGCTTCAGTGACCGGGTGCATTCCTCGAGTGTCCTGCCGGTAGTCATGACGTCATCGACGATGGCCACATGCTTCAGGCCATGCCGCTGACAATCAAATGCACCCCGGACATTTTTTCTTCTTTGAGCGGAATCCAGGCCGGACTGGGCCCGGGTTCTTCGGGTTCGCGTCAGCAGGGCATGGCGAACCGGGATTTCCAGAGGCCCACCTAACAGCTGCGCCAGCATATATGCCTGGTTGAATGTCCTGGTAAACAGGCGGCTGCGATGCAGCGGCACCGGCACGATAGCCTGCGGTCGCGGCCCGTTCCGGTTGTGAATGGCCTGCAGCAATACCCTGCCGAGTGCTTGCCCGCAAGCCAGGTTACGGTTGTACTTGAAGCGGCACACAAGGTGATCTACCGGAAACTGGTATTTCAGGCCGGCAACAGTTCCATCCCACGGCGGTGGTTTTTTCAGGCAGGCGCCGCAAACCTGTCTGGCTGGGCCGGCAACGGCAGGCCGCACAGGGCGCATGCAGGCGGGTTATGCGGCAATTCGCTTGCGCAGGGGGGGCACAGGTTTTCACAGCCGCTGAACAGGCCACACAGAACACAATGGCGTGGTAAAAGTTGATCCAGTATCTGTTTTGCCTGCATATTGCACCAATATCTCTTTTCCGGGTCTCCAGTTTAGTCACCGGCTGGAAAAGCCTTGTAAGATATTCCCCTGAATTCCGGTAGGAAATTAGACAATGGAACCCAAACTGCTGAATCCTCGCGTTGTGCGCCGGACATTTGACCGGGTTGCGAGTCTTTACGACGGGCACGCGGCGCTGGAGCAGGAAGTGGCTTCACGGTTGCTGGAACGGCTGGAATTTCACCGGCTCACGCCGCAGCGAATCGTAGACCTGGGCTGTGGTACCGGTCAGGCCAGCGCAAGTCTGAAAAGCAGGTTCCGAAAAGCCGAGGTTATTGGTCTGGACTCATCGCACGCCATGTTGGCGCAATTGCGGCGCCGGTCCGGCGTGCTTCGCCGCTTTGAGGGCGGTGTGCGCGGATATGTCCGCATTGCCGCTGGCGGATCAATCCTCAGAGTTGCTGTTCTCCAGCCTGGCGATGCACTGGTGCCCGGATCCGGTTTCATCTGTTTGCCGAATTTCCGCCGGGTTCTGGCTCCCCGGGGGGATGTTGTTATTCAGCAGTTTTGGCCCGGGTTCACTGAGGGAATTGAGAGCGGCCTGGGCCGAAGCGGATGGGACAGCACAAACATGGAGTTTGTCGATATTCTTCAGCTTGGTGATGCGCTGCTGGCCGCTGGATTTCAGGAACCCGTGATGGATGCAGAACGGATTACCGTGAGCTATCCGGATATCGATTCCCTGGTGCGTGAACTGGAAGCTACCGGCACTTCCGGCTTCCTGCAGGGCAGAACCAGCCTGGCGGAAGCGAAGGATTCCCTGGACAAGGCCTATGAGCCTTTCAGGATTGAAGGCAGATACCCGGTCACATACGAGATTATTTACGGGATCGCATTTGGTCCACGCGAAGGTCAGCCAAGGAAAACACCGCAAGGCGACGTGGTGACTTTTTCTGTTGAGTCCTTGAAGAAATCGGGCCGAAACAAGGGTTAACTCCGGGCCTGGCCCTGCCATGAACAATGTTTTACTGCAGGGATCGCATTTGCGTTTTGCCAAATTGCACCAGCTAGGCTATGATTGGTTAAGGGCAAAAGAAAAATCACTTTTAAACAACGAGTCGATCAAATTGGAAATATCGTTCCCCCTTACGGTATTTCTGATTCGAGACCTGTGTTCCCCTTGCACTAGGTCTCACGAAAGGGCCGGTTTACCCCTTACCGGCCCTTTCTCTTGTCTGGAATCCCGTTAGCTGGAACTTTTCCTCCATTATTATGGTAAGTGAGGCCGCGCCAGGTATTCGTGTGATTGCATTTCGGTCAGGCGGCTGGCGGTGCGCCGGTATTCAAATGCCAGCTTGTGTCCGCTGTACAACTCGTCGATGGGTGTTGCTGCTGAAATCAGCAGCTTGACGTTACGGTCGTAGAATTCATCCACCAGGGTTATAAAACGGCGTGCCGCGCTGGCTTCATCTTCCGCCAGTTGCGGGATGCCCGAAAGCATGACCGTGTTGAAGGCGCGGGCGATCTCACTGTAATCAGCGCTGCCGCGGGGTTTATCGCACAGCTCTTTGAAACTAAACCAGATGATGCCGTCGCCCCTGCGCAGCGCGTGAAAGTTCCGGCCATTGATCCCCAAGTCGTGAGCCAGTTCACATTCAGCCGAAATACGGTCAAAGCTGGCTGTCATTTGCCGGTCGGCCGCGCGGTCCAGCGGGTGGTGATAAATCTCGGATTGCTCGAGAATGCGCAGGCGGAAATCCGTTTCACCGCCCAGTTCGAGTACGCGCGTATATTGCTTGATCAGTTCGATAGCGGGCAGGAACCTGGCTCGCTGCAAGCCATCTCTATACAGCCCGTCCGGTTCCATGTTGGAAGTGGTGACCAGCGTCACTCCCCGCGAAAGAGGTTTTCCAGTAAACCCGAGAGCAACATGGCATCCGCGATGTCTGACACGAAAAATTCATCCAGGCACAAGATGCTGCATTCTCTTGCC
>PVMK01163337.1_pt1 | contig 33014 bp, 36 predicted proteins | sample 1853481 | NCBI WGS metagenome assembly PVMK01 (sample SAMN08533507, study PRJNA380276) | Marine sediment metagenome, whole genome shotgun sequencing project.
TGAGAAACAGCTGATTGTCGCGGGTCCCCTGAAAGGCAAAGCGAAGAAACTGGTCTTTTTTTAGTTCAGGTGAGAATTCAATCTCACCTTCTTTACGATGGTACAGCTCTTTTTCAGTCGTCTTCAGAATCTCTGCAAGCCATTCTTCAACCACGTGTTCACGGGTCACGCGGAACCCGAACTCATAACATCGGTCATCAATAAATAGCTCAAAGGATAAACGGGTAGCTCTTTTGGTGAAGGAGGGGTCTAATCGGAAGGGCTCCACAGCAATCATGGCTTCGGGTTGTGTGCCTTTGATAACAAAGTGACGAGCAAAACTGAGCGCCTTAAAAAGATTGGTCTTGCCCGAAGCGTTTCCTCCGTAAATGGCTGCAATCGGTAACAGCCGCATGTTGTATTTCTCGATGCGCGGGACGCGGTCCAGGTGCTGTTTTTCACGGCTGGCAACCATGGAAAAGCTTGCTCTATTCCGAAACGACAGCCAGTTCTCAACAGAAAAAGATATCAGCATTTCTTTTCTCCGATAAAAAATCTCTTAATTTAAAGAATATACCTCATTTACCACACAATCAATATGGTTTCAAGAGAATTTTTCTCGTGAAATAGGTTTTCGAATGCCTCATGTACCCAGACCATCGTCCTGAACGAATGTGAAGACGGGGTCAAGTCTCCGCTTTCAATTGCTGTCGCATGATAACGGTCCTCCCAAAATGCACCCTTACGATTTTTGCGTTGATTGAATTCTTGGCCTGTCCTTCCTGCAATCAGTTTAATCGAATTTGGGATGACATCCCTTTCATTACCTCCAACTACAATAAGATGAATATGATTCGAAGTAACCGCATAATTCAATATCACCAATCCATATCGCTTTTTTGCTTCATACAACCATTGAAGCCATCTACTTCGATCCTTGAAAAATTTGAGCAAATATTCCCGTTTGTGGCACCTGTGGGTGATGTGCCATATTTGTCCGGGTATATAGTGTCGTTGTGCTCTCGCCATTAGTTCAATTGCTTATATGGCCCGTTTTACCCCCAAAAAGGGCGATATAGGCCCAAATAAAGGGGGTATTTTAAAAGTATTTCATTTGATATCAACTAGTTGGCTTGGTCCGACCCCATTCTATATTTAGCTTTCCCATCATTGTATGCCGGGGTAACCGGAAAGCGCGGCCAGCCGATCAGGCTTGAGTACGCCTTTATGCCTTTGTCCCCTGATGATCCATGTCGGATAGGAATCGATTCTATTATTTTTACACACAAATGCCTTCGGTCCTGAGCGACCGCTGGGAGAACATTCCACATAGGGCAGCCGGTCAGCTGATGCCTCGAACAGAGCCTTCTGTTCCACGCAGGCTGGTCACCAGAAGGCTCCGTAAAGAACTGCCTTCTGCTGGGTAAGATGTTCAGCCAGTCCTCTCAGATAGGGATCTTCCGGTCCGGCCGTTGGATCGAAAACACCGCTATAGTGCAGATGCATTCCCCCTACAATCACCATTACAATGACAATCGTCTCTCCCGCCCAGGTCGAAAATTTGAAGTGAGGCAACCGCTCAGGTCGCTGGAACATTACCACTACGAAAATAACAGCCATGATCGAAAGCGAAACGAGGCAGTAGGCACATATGGTCTCAATCACGAATAGAGAAATGATGTTTAGATAAACACTGTAACCAAGGCCCACGAGGGAGACTGTCCAGGCCGACTTCCAGTGCAAAACCGGCTTGCGGACCCGGAACCCGATGTAGGCCAGTATGGCATAGGTCAGGAAACCCCAGAAAGCCGTTGGCAGGCCCAGAAAGGTACCCCATCGGCTCTTCTGGACGATGTCGCAGGAACTTCCTTCATCGCAGAACAGAGGTGCTTGACCCAGCCACGAGGTAAGAACCATATAAGCCGAGAGCACCATCCCTGCTACCGCCAATGCTGTCAGGGGCCAGTTCGGATTCTCCCGCTTCTTCAGCACTGGCTGCCCTTTCTTTTTTTTGGGAACAGCTGGTTTTACCCGGGGAGAGGTCTCCTTCCGGGGAGGCGGTTTCACTTGCGAAGTCTTTTTGCGTTTTTTCTTTTTACCTAATTTCCTGTTCCTATGTTGGTTAAAGGTTTATAATATACACCTCTGAAACCACCCTGCCACTGATTGCCAGCGGGTACAAACCCCATTAGTTACCATCATCACTTTTGCATCGTCCTCCTTCTCCTTCTCATCCAGGATTTCCTTGTACCTCTTCGCCTGCTGGTCAGCTATCTTTCCGATATCTTTTTTCAGTTTATGGTACTGCTTGACGTCTTGGTTCCCAGTGACTTTATCTACTATTTTTTCACCGCTATCGCACCCACCGAGCATGAAAATACCGACCATCATAAGCAACAGCGTCATAAAAAAGCTACGTAGATTCAAATGTTTCATTCTTATGTTCCTCCTCAAATGATAATCGTGAGAAAAGCGGGACGCCCTTAAGTTACTAAGTTCCATCCTCTATCAAATTATAATTATTCTCCTTAGCGATTATCGAGCCCCTCTCCACTGAGTATCCAACAGCCGGTACACTTATTCCAATTCTTCTGGACAATTCCGTAAGCGATACTTCCAGTTCTCTCGATGCCCAATAACAAAAAAGACTTCTCGCTTTTACTTTCTTTTGCTGTTTCCCTTTTGATAAAAAATCATCAACATCAATATCATATATTTCAGATACTTTCACGGCTACTCGGTTCAAATCATAACCAAGTCGCTTGAGTTCATACTTTCGTTCATATTTTTCATTTGCCTGAGAAAGAATATCTGAAACAAAAGTTGATTCACCCAAAATTCTTTCATCACTCTTGGTATGACTCCCTTTCAAATTGGTCCGAGCTATTTCCGACCACCCTCCCAGACTCCGGATTAATCCCCCGCCAGTCAATTCATCCCGATGACCCTGATCAAATCCTGACGCCATATATGACAAATACGACTTTCTTGCACTTGTAACAGTCTTGCCAAAATATCTCAAAACGGTGTTAACATCCTGCCAGATCCGATCTTCAATACCCAATATCGCGCTATGGCCACAATAGGGGTATTTATTCAGTTGAGTAATATCCTCCACAATTCCTGCCCTGACTGGATTCAGGTGAAGATATCTTACCAATTCCTTAAGATAAATATCCTCCTGACATACAATGGATTTATATCGATTCTGGAAAAGATGACCACGTCGCTTATGACGGCGATTAAAACTCACAACATATCCTGTAAGCAGCCTTCTCATTACCGTAGCAAGAGGGGCTTTACCTGTCCTTAAAAGAAGGTGGGCATGATTGGACATCAGAACCCAGGCATAACAGCATGTTTGAGTCTCAGGAAGCAGATTTGAAAGGCGCTTTAGGAAATCTTCACGGTCCTTTTTAACTCTAAAGATATTTCGACGCTCGATTCCCCTGATCATTATGTGATGCAAAACACCAGGTGCGTCAAGTCGGGCTAATCTAGGCATGTTTTGTTATTTCCTGAATTTTGCACATGAATTAGCTAAAAAATGGAAAACCATCTGGGAACTCTGCTATATTGGTATTAGACAAAAACCACCAATAAGACAGGAGGTACCCAGATGGTAAAAAGACAAAAGAAGCATAGCAGAAAAAACCGCGCCAGTAAAGGTTTTCAGGGAAGCGCCGGCAACACTAGAAGAATCAACGCTTCAACAGAATATGAGACGTGCACGGAGCATCTAAGCCCATTTGGCGGGCTTCTAGCGGCGATAAAGTTTTTGGATTTGGTTGAATTTAAGGAGATTTTCCATTTTGCCTATCGAGCCCCTACTCGAAAACCCAAGCTGGGCCACTATTTGATGGTTGTGGGCATCCTGATGCTACTGTTTATAGGGTTTAACCGGATTTGGCATTTTACTTACGTTCGGCTGGATGCCCTGCTATGTGGTTTTTTCCGTCTTACGAGGCTCCCGACGGCAAGCACGTTTTGGCGCTATGTTGACAGCCTGGGAATCAACCAAGCCAACGCCTTTTTGAAAATCATGAGCATTCTGCGCGAAAGACTCTGGCAGCTTGGCGGTCTCGATTATGAACAAATCGGTATCAGTGTTGATACCACAGTTGAAACCCTTTACGGCAATCAGCAGGGTGGTCGCAAAGGGCACAACACGAAAAACCCGGGCAAAAAGGGCTACCGTCCGGTTCTGTGTTTCATAGATGAGACCAGAGAGTATCTGGCCGGGAAACTGCGCAGAGGCGAAACCATGGGCGGTAAAGAGACGGCAGCCTTTATCAAAACCATTGAAGCGCAGTTGCCCGGCTGCGTTAAGGGGGTTTTGTTAAAGGCAGATGGGGAGTTCTTAAGCTGGCTAAGCGTAGAGGCGGCTATTAAAGCCGGATTTCATTTCATCATTGCCAATAAAAGATGTGATCCCCCCTTTGATACAACGGGATGGTATCGGCCATGGAAACGTAAAGACATGGAATATAACAGCTGCGTTTATAACCGCTGGGTTGGGAGGCCGAGTGCAGGTTTGTTGCCATGCGAATTCCGAAAGAGAAAAAGCACCCATCGGGGCAACCGCTTCAATGTGAACTTTTTGAAGATGACTGTTATACCTACCGGATTTTCTGTACCAGCCTTTCAGGCAAAGCCCATAAGGTGATCGTCAAATATGATAAACGAGCAGATGTTGAAAACCTGGTGGGGGAGGCCAAACGTGAGGGCTTGGATGCCATCCCCTCTGCCCGATTCAAGAACAACTATGCCTTCTTTCAAATTGTCATGCTTGCCTATAATATCTGGCGTTATATGAAAATAATGGCTCATAAGAGCGTGGGCACTGACGGATCTGAATTGTCGGGCATCATGACAAATACCATTCGTATTGCAAGATTGAAGCTGCTGTTTATAGCGGCCAAAGTCGTCAAAAACGAAAACCGAGACAAGGTCAAGTACTCGATTCACGATAGCAGGACACCGACCGTAATGAATGTCTTGAAATTCTTAGATGCCTACCGTGCAAGACCGAGGCCGTGGGCATCAGGGAGTTCGTGGCCCCAGCGCTTTTCACTTCAAACAACATAAGCAAGAAATTTCTTGCACGGAGAATATACCATTGAAAATCATGCAGATAAGCAAGCTTCCAGTTCAGATAAACAGTTCCTGACTACGTATTAGTGGAAGGAATATTGGATTTCAAGTACGGCACGGGCAACTAGCAGGAAAAACAAAAATAAACCCAACCGTTGCTCCTAGGTGATTTTCGTGCAAAATTCAGGTATTTACTTTATTCTTGACTTCCCGTCAACTTAGAAACTTAAGGGCGTCCCCCATTTTACGAAAGGGTAAAACAGGAAAAGGCGTTGACTGCGAAACGCTGAATGCTCCCTCGTCAAGAATACCTTTTCCCTCAATCTTTACCCTGTTCAATCCAATAAGTGTTGGCTATTTGACCGGGGCCCAAATGATATCGCCCCTTAGTATTCTGGCCATTCATCTATCTCCATTTCGAAACCTTCCTCAGATAAGTCTTGTTCAAACTTGGGGTTCAATTTGGCGCACTCCCGAGCAAGCCTGCTTTTTTCAATCCGCTCAATCTTTTCCGCCACAGCCTCCTGAATGGCACGACTGCGGTTAGGGAACAGACGCGACTTTACGAGAAAATCTAATCGATTCAATGTGTTTTGGTCTATGGTTATCGCAATTTTTGATCTAGCCATAATTTCACCTCCGGTATTACAATATATCATACCTGCGAGGTTCTCTAGGAAAAATGGGGTCATCAGGGCCCAACCTCAGGATTCGTAATTGACAATGGCAATTCCCGTCCCAACCAGGACCATGCTTGCCATGAGCCCAAATGAAAGCCCCTCTCCGAGGAGAAGATTGCTAAACAAAACACCAAAAACAGGGGTTATAAACTGAAACACACCCACACGACTGGCTATATAGCGTTGAAACAGCAGGGTGAGAACAATAAAGCCGATCCCGCCAACCATTACGCCTTGATAAAGGATACCAAAAATCACCCCGGAATCGAATTGATAGGGGAAATCTCTTTCAAATAAAAAACTCAGAAGAAAAAAGACCGGAATGCTGAGGCCTGCCTGCCAGAGAAGAAGTCTGGCCGGATGAATCCCCTGAGTCAGTATCTTGATATACACGAGTCTGAAACCGAGCAAGAGACTGCTCAAAAGGACAAGGAGATCCCCACCCAGGTAACGGAAGTCTTTCAGGACAATACTTTCCGCAAAAACAAAAATCACCCCCAAGAAGGAGAGCACCATGCCAACGGTTTTCAGGCGAGACAGGCGGTCTCCCTGGATCATAAAATGAGCGAAAAGCGCTATAAAAAAAGGATGGGTGGCGATAAGAACGGTCGTACGTCCAGCAAGCGAATTATTGATGCCCACATTTAGCAGACAGATCTGGAGAACAAAAAGAAAAGCAAGCCGTATAATCCCTCGTCTTTCCCCATCTTCCAGAGATAAGGGCACCCGGCTCCAACGGGCCCAAATCAATACGATAAAAAAACCCAAAACAAACCGGATACCGGCAAGGGCAAAAGAGGGGACACCAGCCAAGGCAAACTTGATTGCAATGTTATTGCATAGGATAGTCAGGAGAAATGCTGCGCAGCCGGCCGCAAGGGTGAGCCGCTCATTGAGAACCTTATGGTTCGATGGGGGTGTGTGTCTCGTCATTCAGTTCCGGCAATTATTCAGGTGGGTAGGCTAAAGGCTGAAGACTGTCAGGAAAAGCGAGAATACTGGGCACTTTGAAGCCATGTTTGATGCGGAAGTCTGCTGTTTCTCCGCCAAAGTGCGGCAATCGTTCTTTTCGGACTCCTTCAGCCTGACTACGTGAGTAGTCACCACTTAACTTAAATTTAAATGCCTATCTGAGTAAAACGAATTTCAGGCGATGGTATGGGGGATGCTCCTTGTTGTCAAGGGAGCACAAACGGGAAAACCCGCACCCGATTTTCTCTCTGGTTTGATCCTTGACCGTCAAGAGCAATTTCTTTATACTCTGGCCATAAAATGAATTCTTTGTCAAAAGAAAGGGGAGGCACATGAAATACCGATACCATCATTTTCATATACTCTGCAGCGACCTGGAGGAGATGATAGACTTCTTCTGTGAAACTCTGGGCACCACGCTGGTCGAGCGGCGAAAATTTGGCACAGCGGATGGCGCAACCCTGAATCTCGATGGGGTTGTCATCAATCTGCGGGTAGCGGCAGAGGGTGAAGAGATCGTCAATGACGCTTCAAACCCCCGGTTCGGGTACCACCATCTCGCTCTTGCGGTCGAAGATGTGGATGCGGCCTACAATGAACTGAGGGAGAAGGGCTACACCTTTACCATCCCGCCTACAGATCTTGGCTATGTCAAGATGGCCTTCTTCCGAGGTCCTGACAATATCGTCCTGGAACTGCTCCAACCCCTGGACTAGCCTGATTTGTTTCAACAACGGCCATCCGCCTCTGTGGATAGCCTTTAATTCTATTCCTTATGTGATAGGAGCGATGTTAATTCATGGATGAAAAAAGAATAGAAATCCCTCCGTTTTATAAAATAAGGCAGCAATTTAATGACACCTGCATCGAGGATATAAAGGGGGTTGTTGGCCGGCAATTTGATCAATTTCGACCCGGGGACAACATCCAGCAGGGTCAGAGCGTTGCCGTTGCCGTTGCATCCAGGGGAACTCATGATCTGACACTCTTGGTTGGCGTAGTAGTTGAACGTCTACTCTCAATGGGGCTCAAACCCTATATTATACCCGCCATGGGGTCTCACGGTGGCGCTACCGGTCCCGGGCAGGCACAGGTGTTGGCAGATCTCGGTATATCAGAGGAGACCATGGGTGTGCCAATCGTTTCAAATATGGATGTGGTTTCACTGGGACATCTGGATTCGGGCGCAGAGGTGCTTTTTGCAAAGGATGCCCTCGACGCTGACCACGTGGTCGTTATCAACCGGATAAAACCCCATACCGCCTTCAGGGGGGAGGTTGAATCGGGATTGTGTAAGATCATGGCTGTTGGTTGCGGAAAACAAAAAGGCGCCTCCAACATGCACAAATTCAATCTGGGCAACACAATTGTGCCGGCGGCCCGGATGATACTGGAAAAAGCCTCCATTCTTTGCGGGATTGCCGTGACAGAAACCGCCACAGGCGGCACACACAGCATAAGACTGGCGCGCCCCGAAGAATTTGTTGATGTGGACAGGGAACTGCTAAAGGAGGCCTGGACACTCTTTCCCAGGCTTCCCGTGGATGACCTCGATATCCTTGTGGTGGACGAAATGGGAAAGGATATCAGCGGTGCTGGAATAGATCCCAATGTGATCGGTTTCTGGCGGAGGGAAGGCGGCCCCAGGGAACCTGATTATCGCACGCTGATTGTTCTGGATCTGACGCCACAGTCTCATGGCAATGCAACGGGTATCGGCATGGCCGACCTTGTCACCCGAAGACTCATGGACAAACTCGATCTCCATGCCACGCAAATGAATGCCTTAACCTCCAAAGTGCTCCGCAGCGCGCGATTGCCCATTTCACTTGAAAACGACCGAATTGTGATTGAAACGGCGCTGGATGGGGTCCCGGACCCCCGGCGTGTCAGGATGGGACGAATCAAAAACACCGCTTCTTTGGAGACCTTTTGGGCAACGGACAGCGTGCTTTCGGAACTGCGCTCCAAAGAAGGGATCACGGTGGATGACGACCCGCTTCAGTTCGATTTCAATGCTGAAGGAAGCCTGCTTCCTTTCCCAAGCTAGGAGGCTGTCCGAGAATGGCTATTTTTCGCAATCTCCGCGTCAGGCTCAGATTTGAATCCTCAAAATACTTCAATGTATTCTTGCGGTTAAAATCTTCGCCTTCCTTGACCTTGCAAAAAATCTCTCATTCTCGGACAGCCTCCCAGTTCCAATGAACTCCCGCCCCACTAAATAGTGGAAATCATGGGAGCTGAAGGTTGTATATTTGTAGCTTTACAATAAGTCCGAGTGAAATAATAGGATTTCTGGAGTGGGGTTTGGGTGTTTCTTGAAGGCGCTCTCTCAAAGTGAATTCACTTCTCCCTTTCGCAGTGGCTGATATTTGGGGTTTCCTCCTCCTGAACCCTTATTGGCTTCTCCGAGCTTTGGGCAAAACCCCAAATATCAGCCACACTACGACGACCGGTTTAGAGAGCGCCGGAAAGAAACAGCCAAACCCCACGGTGCCCGAACTTACGCAAATTTCAAGGACCTGCTATGAATGGTATAACCCTGTTGCGAGAATCCTGCAAGGGAACTGAGGACTGCGGCATATGCATTTTTGTATGTCCCAAAGACATTTTCGTCAACTCCGAGGAGCCCAATGATGCGGGCTATGTGCCCCCCGGGATCAAAAACGAGGAACAATGTACCGCCTGTCGCAACTGCATGATCAGCTGCCCCGACTTTGCCATCGTGGTGGAGAAAGCACCGTCCAATCCGCCGGATGAAAAGGTAGGTCTAGATGGATAGCGAAAAAAAGGGCATGGCGGGAACCCATTTTGAAATGGGAAACTGGGCTTGTGCTGAAGGTGCCATTGCAGCCGGGTGTGGGTTTTTTTCAGGATATCCCATTACCCCGGCAAGTGAAATTGCAAACCGTCTCGCCCAGAGGATTCCGGAAACAGGCGGCGTTTTTCTTCGACAGAGGACGAGATCAGCGCCATTTGCGCCGCAATCGGCGCGTCCTGGACAGGGCACAAAGCCATGACGTCGACGTCGGGACCCGGCATCAGCCTTATGCAGGAAAACATCGGCTTTGCCATGTCAACAGAAACACCCCTGGTTATCGTGGATGTTCAACGACTGGGTCCTTCTACAGGGTCACCGGCCATAGGCCTCACAGGGGACATGGTCCAAGTGGCCAGGGGGTCTCATGGGGATTATCAAATCATCGCTCTCTCGCCGGAAAGCCCTCAGGAAATGTTTGATCTCACCATTCAGGCCTTTAACCTGGCTGAAAAATACCGCGTCCCCGTTTTCCTCATGGCCGACGCATTTCTAGGCCATATGCGTGAACAGGTCATAATCCCCCGGGGCAGCCAACTGGAGGTGGTGGATCGAAAGACCCTCAGACGCGGGATAGACCCTAAAAACGCAATGGAGCGCCACGACTTCCTCGACGTGGACGTGGCGCCCATGCCCTTATTCGGAAAAGGTTTTGGGGCACACGTCACAAGTTCATGCCACGACGAGCACGGCATGCGCAACCTGACCGATCCCGAACTCATGCACAAATACATAAAAAACCCCATCCGGAAAATCCTCAAAAAAAGGGATGACATAGTTGAGGTAAAAGCGGATTATTCAGGTGCAGAAATTGTAATTGTCTCCTACGGAACCGTTTCACGGTCGGCCAGGGCTGCCGCACAGCTCGCCCGGGAAGAGGGGATTAAGGTCGGTACCATGCGGCTGGTGACATGCTGGCCATTGCCCGACGAGGAAATACGACAGATGGCTGAGTCAGTGGAGTCAGTGCTTGTGGTGGAAAACAACACGGGACAGATGTATCCCTATATCAAAGCTGAAGCCGCTCACGCCTGCCGTGTGGAATTTCTGGGCCCCGAAATCCTGGGGCAGATTCATGAGCCTGAATACATAGTCTCATACATCAAGGAGATGATTGGATGAGTGTTTTGGCACACCCCTTGAGAAAATACATGCGGAAACATGTGACCGTTACCACCACGTGCCCGGGCTGCGGCAACGGAATCGTGACCCAGGCCATCCTGGAGTCCATCGACGAGTTGGAATTGGATATGGACGATTTTGTCTTTGTCTCGGGGATTGGGTGTTCTGCCTGGATTCCGAGCCCTCTGTTTGCCGCAGATACGCTTCATACGACCCATGGCCGCCCCATTGCATTTGCCACGGGTGTCAAGCTCTGTCTCCCGGAAAAAAACGTTTTTGTGGCCAGCGGCGACGGAGACCTGACAGCCATTGGCGGGAACCACCTCATCCATGCCTGCCGACGCAACATTGACCTGACGGTTGTCCTGGTAAATAACGGCATCTATGGGATGACAGGAGGCCAGACAGCCCCCACAACGCCTCGCGGCGTCACCACCATTACCCACCCTTATGGGACCCTGGAACATACCTTTGACATCTGCGCCATGGTTGCCGCGGCAGGGGCCTCCTATGTGGCGAGGTGGACCACCTATCACCCGCGTCAACTGAAACAAGCCATAAAAAAGGGGATTCAGAAAAAGGGTTTCGCCATGATCGAGGCCGTCAGTCAATGTCCTGTCCAGTTTGGAAAGGTCACCAAAATGGGAAACGCCGTGGATATCCTCAAACATTTCAAGAAAAACAGCATCCCAATTGGAAAGGCCAAAGACAAAGAACCCGCTCAACTTGAAGGAAAGATTGTTGTGGGAGAGTTTGTGGATCAAGAAAAGGCAGAACTGGCCTCTGAGTGGACCCGTCTCAGTGCTCAGCTGATGGAGAAATAAATATGGCCCGGACAGAGTTTACCATAGCCGGCGTAGGGGGTCAGGGCTCCATCCTTGCGGGGGTAATCCTGGGAACGGCAGCGGTGACGTATGCGGGCAAGTATGCGGTCCAGACCCAGTCATATTCTGCCCAACAGCGAGGCGGGTTTGCCGCGGCCTGGGTGATCATCTCTGATAAGCCGGTGGTATTTCCGCGTGTCACGCGTCCGGACCTCCTTATTGCTCAAGCCCGGGACTCCATCGATCGTTTTGCCCACACCATTAAACCAGACGGAGCCCTTATCGTGGACAGCGATATGGTCACTGACATCCCGGAAAACATCAAGCGAATATTCAAGATCCCTGCAACATCCATCGCCCGGAACCGGCTCAAGGCCCCCGTTACCATGAATATGGTTATGCTTGGTGCCCTGTGTGAAGTCACGGGAGTATTAAAACCAGAGGAGCTGGAGAAAGCCATCCAGGACGCCGTCCCAAAAGGGAAGGGACAATTAAATCTGGATGCCTTTTATCTGGGAATGGAATCCGCCCGGGAGTCGATAGGGGGTAGGGGATAGGGGTTGACCGTATCAAGAGGCGGGTCAGATATTCGCCTTATTATTTTCAGGCCGTAACTACTCACGTAGTCAGGCTGAAGCTGTTTAGACTGAAGGGAGAAGGGGTCAAAAAAGCGCGATTGCCATACTTTGGCGGAAATAGCTGATTCTTGCATCAAACATGGCTTTAAAATGCGCTTTTTCCTAACAGTCTTCAGCCTTCAGCCTATCCACCTGAGTAGTTACTTCAGGCCTTATGTTCAAGATTGACCGGGTCTCCTCACAGGTGGCCACCTCTCTTTGGAATTCCCGGGCCAGTCTGACAACGCGATCAACAAACTGGGCGTTGGTCTCGGCCCGGACTCCCCGGCTTAGGTAGAGATTGTCCTCAAATCCAACGCGAACGTGGCCTCCAAGCAGCAGCGCATGGGTTGTCATGGGGAGCTGGGCCGGGCCCGGACTCAAGACAGACCATTTTGAACCGGCAGGCAGCCTGGCCTTCATGGCCAGAAGGCTTTCCAAGTCGGCATCCGCCCCCCAGGCAATGCCTAGACAGAGTTGGAAATAGGGCGGATCATCCAGCAGGCCCTGTTTAACCAGATGTCGTGCCTGTGCAACGTGCCCCAGATCAAATGTCTCTATCTCCGGTTTCACCCCTGCCTCGCGCATCCGTTTGGCGGCCATCTCTCCCCATTCAGGCGGGTTTACAAAAACCTTTCCCCGAAAATTCATGGAGCCGATATCCAAGGAGCAGAGATCCGGTTTCAGGTCCAGCGGCATAAGCCGTTTCTCCCCCACATCCGGTCCTTCAATGTTAAAACCGCTGGTGGTGAGGTTGATCACCATATCGCTGTCTGCACGGACCCTTTCCACGACCTCGGCAAACAGCCCCTTTTCAAAGGCCGGTTCACCCGTTTCCGGATCTCGAACATGCACATGAACCACCGCGGCCCCGGCGCGCCAGCAGCGTAACGCCTCTTCCGCGATCTCGGAGGGTCTGTAAGGGACATGAAGGCTTTGTTCCCTGGTGGGTGCGGACCCGATCACCGCCGCGGTAATGATAAGTTTTTCCATCGCGCCATCGCTCCGGTGTCAACTGCTCTGTTTCTGACGATCTTTGCGGGCCATAAAGCGAAAAAGACCTATCAGGAGCCCGCACCAGGCCAACAGGATGATCAGAAACCAGTTATAGTGGATTACTCCCAGATGAAGCCATTTCAGGAGGATAAAAAGCCCAATCGTAGCGGCAAGCAGGAGCCATTCCAATATTCGTCGTCCGCTCATTACACCCCCTCCCATTATACCCTGTTTTGGAGCATTTCGCCGTGTTTTTTGCGGTGCCAAACGATCCCTGTCACAAGTAGTGCCCAAGCCATAAAGTGCGTGGCCCACTGCGGGAGAGTGATAGCGGGCAAAACCCAGTAGTCAAGACTAAGCCCCGGCACAAAGAACAAAATGGCGCAGAAACCCATTGCAATACGCATGGGCCAGCCTACCTTGTCAATCATCCAGCCTTCGGTTGTTACGGTCAGGGCATAAATTCCCGCAAACCCTCCCACAACTCCCAGCACAATCTGGTTCCAGGTCCCGACAAAGAGCATGCCGGGGGCGTAGACAAAAACAAACGGCAGGACGTACTTGGCAATGCCCAGCCTGAAGGAGTGAAACCCTGTCTGCATGGGGCGGGAGCCCGCGATCCCCGCAGCAGCAAAGGAGGCCAGGGCCACGGGCGGAGTAATGGCGGAGACGAGCCCAAAGTAGAATGCAAAAAGATGTCCGGCGATGGGAACGACCCCCATTTTGATTACCGCCGGGATCACCAGGGCAGCCAGGGTAATATAGACGGCTGTTGTGGTGAGCCCCATCCCCAATATCAGGGAGGCGATCATGGTCAGGATCAGGGCTACGGACAGGTGACCGCCGGCAAGTGTAACGATGAGACTGGTAAATTTGAGCCCAAGACCCGAGACAAACACACAGCCAATGATAACGCCCGCGGAGGCACAGGCCACTGAAACCGCCACGGCCGCGCGGGCGCCTTCCTCCAGGGAGCTCAAAATGTCCGCCGGACTCATCCGGGTCTCCTTGCGGAGAAAACTGAGAATAAGAATGGAAACAATTGCCCAGAAGGCCGCATACATGGGCGTATAACCGACAATCAGAAGCCCAATAATGATAGCAATTGACAGAAAGAGGTGTCCTCCCTGTTTCAGTTCTTCCTTCAAAACGGGTAGTTCGCTGGGGTCGATTGTGGCCAGATTCCGCTTGCGAGCCTCAAAGTGGACCATGACAAAGATGGAAAAGAAGTAAATCAGGGCAGGGAAGATGCCTGCCAAGGCCACCATCAGGTAGGGCATATTGAGGAACTCTGCAATAACAAAAGCAGCAGCGCCCATGACCGGGGGCATAATCTGACCGCCCGAAGAGGCGCAGGCCTCCACTGCGCCGGCAAAATAAGGCTTGTAACCGACCCGTTTCATCAAGGGGATGGTAAAGCTCCCCGTGGTGACCACGTTGGCCACGGCGGAACCGGAAACCGAGGCCATCAGGCAGGAGCTGACCACCGATGCCTTGGCAGGTCCGCCAACCTTGCTCCCGGTCAGGGCAAGGGCAACGTTGATAAAAAAGCGACCGGCCCCCGAACGTACCAGGATTGCCCCAAAAAGGATAAACAGAAAAATATAGGTGGCCATAACCATCAGGGGGATCCCGTAAATGCCATTCTCCCGCATAAACAGGTAGTCCATCATGGTAAACCAGGAACTGGGGGGGCCGTAAAAGATGCCAAAAAAGTAATCGGAGAAGGCGGTCTGAAAAAGAAAAAATCCTGCGATAATCACCATTGCCCACCCCACGGCGCGGCGGGTGGCTTCCAGCAGGACAAAGAGCATAATGGTGCCTGCCACCAAGTCGAGGTCGGACAGGTCGCCCCGGCGGAATATAAAGGCCTCCAGATCCCACAAGGTGTAGACCTGGACAGCAATTGTGAGCAGAATCAGGAGCAAATCAATGGCAAACCAACCGTTCCTGGGGTCGGTCCATGACTTGCGGCCCAACGGCCTCAACAAAAAACAGAGCACCAGTACAAAGGCCAGATGAGTGGAGCGAAAGGCGTGGGCTTCCAAGGAGCCGGCATAGGCCACAAAGAGGTGGTATACACTCAAACTTATTGACAGGAGGCATACCAATAACTCAACCCAGTAATGTCTCAACCCCTTTTTCCGGGTCATGAGAAATTCCAGGATGCTTTCTTTACGTTCCTCCTGGTATTCGAGCTTTCGGCGCTTATCAGCCACCGTCTGATCCTCTCAATTTGGTGTAGGCCATAACCCCACGCCTTATCGTACCATTCCGGGCTCGGCCCAAAGGACCGGACCCGGCGATGGGACTTTTTTTACTTTACATAACCCTTTTCCTTGTAATAACGCATGGCACCTGGGTGCACCGGGATGCGGGCGCCCTTAAGGGCGTTTTCGGGTTTGGAGGCCTCTATGGCCTTTTTCTTGACCTCGGCCAAGTCGGGCCAGTGTGCATAAAGGATCTTGACGATCTCATAGGCAATGTCATCGGGCAGGTCCTTGTTTGCGATCACAGCGGTTACGGTGCCTACGGCCGGAACGTCGGCCTTCATGCCCTTATACGCAGTCTTGGGGATCACGGTTGCCATCAAACCCGGTTCCATGTCGAGGATCTTTTTCATATGATCCGGATCAACAGGCAAAAACCTGATTCCGGGGCGAAAATTGAGATCGATGAGGGTGGATTGGGGGCATGAGGTGACGGCCATGTAGCAATCGCTGTGGCCATCTTTCATCAGGGCGGCCGAGTCCGAGTAGCCCACGTAACTGACCATACCACCGTTCTTTTTGATATTGTCAAAGGTAATCCCATAGGCGTTGAGCACCAGTTCGGCGATGACCGTGCCGGAAAACCCGATTTTTCCCGGGACAATGCGTTTGTCCGAGAGGTCAGCCACCGTAAGAATCTTGCTCTTTTTGGGTACAGCTATCTGGAAGACCCCGGGATAGAGCGAAAACAGATGACGCAGATTTGTGTTTTTTTTCTTAAATTTGCCGCGACCTTCATAGGCGTTAAAGGCCGTGTGGGTGTAAGTCCACCCCAGATCTGCCCTTCCGCCGTTGACCGCCTTACAGTTGCCAACACCGCCGCCCGGGCCGTTTGAGGTGGAAAGATTTGTGTTCTTTTCCACAATGGCCATCATTGCCGAACCCAGGGGATACCAGGAACCTCCCTCAGGACCTGAGAACATACGCAAGAACTTTTTTTCCGCCTGAGCCATAGGTACAACCAGACAAAAAGCCAGAGCAACCACTAATCCCATAAAAACAATTCTTCTTAACATTTAGCCCTCCTTGTTTATTGTTTACGGGTTATGGCAAGCCATAGTACTCGCCAGGGTATGCGACACATTGGTTGATTGTTCCCTCTCCTAGAGAGGCTGCCTTCTGTTTGAGCCAGAAGTCCGCCACGGACCATTGTGGACCGGATAACCCCATGTTTCTGGGGGACTATAAAAGAATCGGATCGGCGAGTCAATACCGACCAGGCAAAAATAATCGACGCTACTTGTCATGCACAATCTTAAGGAGCTTGACCAGCATTTCATCCCGCCAGATCTTAATCTCCGCCATTGGTTTTTTGCGGACAATTTCCATGTCATTAACCCCGTCCACGACTGCCTCCACTGCTGAGGGAGGTATGGAGGTCCATGTTTCCATGTTTTCCCATCTGTATTGGTAGGATTTGGCGTAGTTTTGAAAAAACCGGTCCACACCATTTCCGGCAAGATGTACCCGCAACAGCGGCCCTATCATGGGGTCACGAATCCCGATTCCCGTACAAAAGGCCCTGTCCAGACCCTCTGCACTGACCACGCCTTTGTCTACCAGATCGATTGCTTCACGCAATAGAGCCGCCTGCAACCTATTTATGATATACCCCGGGACTTCCCGGTTGAGAACCACGGGGCTCTTTCCAAGTCCTTTCATAAATTCATCTGTTGCCTTAACCGTCTCGGGAGAGGTGTCCTGGCCTCCGACAATCTCCACAAGGGGTATGAGATAAACCGGGACCATGGGGTGTACAAGGACACAGCGCTCCGGCACGGCCGTTGCCTTCTGGATTTCCGTCATCACCAGTCCGGATGCACTGCTGGCCAAAATCGCGTGATGTGGGGCCATTTTATCCATTTCTTCAAAAACCTTTTTTTTGAGGTCATAATTATCAGGGACCGATTCCTGGACATAGTCCGCCGCCTCCACCGCCTTGGCAATTTGAGTGGTCGTTCTTATCCTCTCCATTGCGGCCTCGGCCCCGCCCTTTTCCAGAAGATCTTTCTCCTCCAGAAACGTCAGGGTTGAGGAGATGCCCTTTAGCGCGTCCTCAAGTATGGACTCATTCATATCCTGAATGGTCACCTCAAGACCTTTTGAAGAAAATACAGTTGCCCAATCCCGGCCTAACAAACCGGCCCCGACACATGCGACCTTAGTGATATCCATTCTTATCCCTCCCTGTTGTCAAAACCAGATGAGATTGTTTTCGCCAATTTCATTTTCAACCCTTAGGGCTTGCGCAAACCATAACGCCCATCCATGAAATTTAGGGGGTCCAAAAGGGTCAGCATATCTGGGGTCCCTATAGTATACCAGTCGAGTTTATCATACGAGATAATTTTGGATGTCCATCCGAGCGAGATATGCAGATGGGGAAAAATGTTGACTATTGCCTCATTTAAATCAGCCAAGGTACCAATGATGTCACCTTGTCTCAAGACTTTGCCAACACAAAGACCGTGATTTGGGACTGTGTGACCATAAATCGTGCAAAATCTGGTGTTATCACTAGCGGAAAGGCTATGTTCTACAATTACGGATTTGGCCAAAAAGTCATTGATGATTCCGACAACCATTCCGTCATACATCACAGGGATCTTTGTTTTTTTATCAAGACGATGGATCCCACCCGCTCGGTCACTGTAAAAACATAGATCCAGCCCCTCATGAAGGGTCTCCCGCTTTCCCTTATCGCCCCACCATTTGTCCGGCGCGTTAAACAACATGCCGGGGCAAAAGATCCATTCTTTAAAAACGTGTTCATCCAGGATATTTTCCCGGATAAAAAACTCAGTGAATCGCGATTTTTTTAAAGACAGTGCCTTGGAAAACACCAAATTTTTACGACCTGTGATTTTGGAGAGATAACCTGGACCATTGCATGAGGCTGGCAAACCCTGGCCCCGCCCGGAGACATCCCAGAATACTTTAATAGAGAAGCATATAAGATTTGCCACCGTGTCTCAAGAATAAATATCGTCACCTTTCTGAGGGGGTTCAGTTTTGGCCATACACGATTTCCCAGTCACGGTCGAAAGGAGTGTCCAAAGAGGTAAAGTTGAGCGTTTGAGTCGGGCCTTTGCCCGGCATCTGATTTTCACCCGGACACCAAAGCCGCACAGTGATAGCCGGCATTGCCGTTGATCCGGGAGGGGTGTCATTATGCCAAATTTCCCGCTCCTCGATTACCTTCCAAACCGTCCCCTCCAGCCGGTTTTTCACCCGCTCGCCAACGCGGGGCAGCCCTAGTCGTTCCCGAAGATCCTTAAAACGGTAAATGGGGCGCCTGCCTTCGGCAAGGATTCTTTCGCCCAAAATCTTGATGCCAATGGCACCTATGGGAGCGGTTATGATAATCGAGAGCACTGCCACGGCAAGGATCACCTGCCCTCCCGGCAGCCCGGCGGCAAGCGGGACAGCACCGATCGCAGCCTGCACCGTGGCCTTGGGGATGTAGGCCACGACTGAAAACAGTTTTTCTCTCCAATCAAGATCTGTCCCAGCCAGGGAGATGTAGGTGCCAAGGCTCCGAAAAAAGAGCCCCCCAAAAATGACCACTGCCCCCGCAAACCCAGCATTCCATGCAACCGTGATGTCAACCTGAGCGCCCACCAGCACAAAAAGGAGCAACTCTGCAAAAACCCACAATTTTTTTAGTTTGCCGGAAATAATGTGTGCAATGGACTCCTCCTTCTCCAGAATGATAAATCCAATGGCCATCACCCCCAACAACCCTGCAACTGGGACTATGCCTTGAAGGGTGTGCTCAACCCACATCAGACCGATGGCCGTTCCCAACACGATGATGGTACGTCTTGGTGGTTTTAGGTCATAGCGACGAAAGAGACGATAGAGCAAATACCCCGGTACGAGGCCCGAAATGATGCCCAAGGTGATTGAGATCGGAATACTACCGAGGTGCCACAGCCAGTTCACAGAGCCGCCCCCGGCAACGCCCATAAGAATGGTAAAAATGACGATCACAAACACGTCATCAAGCGAGCTTGCAGCCAGGACCAGCGTGGGAATCCCCTTGTCCGCACCCTTGCCGCGCTCCATAAATTCAATCATCAACGGGACTACCACCGCAGGTGAAACCGCCCCGAGAATGCAACCCAAAATGGCGGCTTCGAGCCAGGTGAGACCAAGCAGGGGAGGTGCAAGAAGAGTGACAGCCCCTATCTCCAGTAATGCGGGAACGCAACTCATGGTTACGGCTGCAGAGCCCACCCTGTTGAGTGTATCCCGTCTGAGTTCGAAACCGGCCCGAAGCAGGATCACGATAAGCGCGATCATACGAAAATCACCCGAGACCTGCGCCATGTCCGGTGCAAGAAGATCCAGCACATGGGGACCCACAAGAACCCCGGCTAAAAGCATACCCAACAGGCCGGGCAGTTTTAGCTTTCTGAAAAGCACGTCCCCCAACAGACCTGCCATCACGATCAGTGCCAAACTTACTGCCATTTATCAGTGCTCCTCTCGCTCGCTCTAAAAATGTTCCTCGCAGCGGGCACAAAAAAAGACCCCTGTCCACAAAAAGTCAGGAGTCGTCGATACCAATGACGTCTCTATAACGGGCCTTATTATGGTTGCGGCCATCGAGGGTACAGAAAACCAAGTCTATCAACGCCCCTGAAAAAGAGGTTTTCGTTTTTCAAGAAGAGCGCTGATCCCCTCTTTTGCATCTTCCATTTCAAAGGTACGGGACTGGTAAAGGGCGTCGATTTCTGCCGCAGCCCGTGGATTCCACTGGAGATGACGGTGAATGGCATGTTTGATCATCTTGACTGCCACGGGGGCTGCTGCCGCGATCTCCTCTGTCAGTTCCCATGCCTTTGAAAGCACCTGATCCCCATCGAGGGCATAGTTTACCAGTCCGATCCCGGCCGCCTCCTCACCGTTTATCAAACGCCCGGTATAAAGGAGTTCATTGGCCCTTGGGAGCCCGATGATTTGGGGCAGCATATAGGATACGGCCATTCCGGTATGAAGACCAAGTCTTGAAAAATTGGCGCCATATTTTGATCGTTTATTGGCAACCCGGATATCGCAGATAAGACAAAGACCAAACCCGCCCCCCACGGCATGCCCATTCATGGCAGCGATGGTCGGTATTTCAAGTTCCTGGATCTCAAGAAACGGGCCATAGGCATCCATTAGTGTCTGGTGGGGAAGACGGCCCTTGTTGTCAACGAATCCGCTCTTAAAATCGGCGCCGGAGCAAAAGGTATTCCCGCTTCCCGTGATGATCAGACAGCGAAGCCCCGAATTGTCCTTGACCTGGCTGACGATCTTGCGAAAGGCCGGCATGGTCTCGTCATCCATGGCGTTTCTGTTGTCGGGCCGGTTAAGGGTGATCTGAGCAATGGTATCCTTGGTATCAAACAAAACAGGTGCATCTGACATGATAGACTCCTTTGAGTGGTATTAGAGACGGAAATTTAACCCATACCCCGTGTGCCGCGCTTTATTATATAAAGCTTTATTATAGGGAACTTTATTATAAGAAATGGCGGAGAGAATCAAGTTTCGGATTTAACCGAAGTGGTCTTTAGGCCCTGACCGGAGCCCCTGTTTATCAAACCAGGGCCGGGCCTCCTCCAATCGCCAAAGGATTAGGATAGGGACGTCAGTTCCACTCGCATATGATTACCCGTTGCTTTAGAAAATATCAAGGGAGGGGATCATTGAACCGATTATACCCGCGTTCAAGGCAACCCTCGCACCATTTAAGTGGCCCGGGTGCTCGGGTTTGAAATCCAAAAGGGGCTGTTACGAAAATGCGGGAAGGCAAAACCCGGTTCTGAACCTTTTTTTATTGACACAAAAACCAGTTTTTTCTACTATTTCGTATACAAAGGAGTTTGACATGACCAAATACAATGACTGCATCATATTCCTGCTGGCAAAGGCCGATCAGAAGGCCCACAGCAATTTCAAAAAACACCTCTTGCCCCACGGCCTGACCCCTGTCCAGCATCTGATCCTGGAAACCCTATGGAAAGAGGAAGGGCTTTCCCCCGGGGAGATCGGAAAACGGCTTGTCCTGGATAGACCCACCTTATCCGGTGTCCTGAACCGAATGACGGAAAAGGGCTGGGTGATAAAAAAATCCGATGACGACGATAAGCGGGTTAGCCGGATCTACCTCAAAAGCAAGGCAAAGAGACTAAAACCCCTGCTGCTTAAAAAGAGGAAACTGGCCAACAAAGAAGTATTGAGCGGGTTGAACCGGGAAGAAAAAGTCCTGTTAAAGAGACTTCTCAGGGATGTCAAAGGCTGATTTTCTTTGTGCTTATATTTTGACACGACTGTAAAAAGTCTTTTTTACGGGCCATTGCGTATTCAAACCATCTTCCAGTTCACAGGAGGGAAAGATGTCTGATAAAGAGACCTACAAACAATTTGCAGCCTGGCTTGGAAAAACCTGGTGGGAGCTGACTGAATCAAAGGAACGGATGCCCCTTATCATGACCCACTTCTCACCGGAGGAGGCTGCCTTTTTGACAGACATACCGTTTTCAAGCAAAACCCTGGAAGAGATCTCCGCCATAAAGGAAATGGCCTCTACTGAACTGGCTCCCCGTCTGGATGACATGGCCCGGAAAGGGGTAATTTATAAAAGCGTAAGGGGAGATTCAACCCGCTACCGGCTAAACGATTCCTTTTTTGCCCTCCTTCGCGCAAATCTGTGGCCCGGCAAGACAGATGAAAAGACCAGAACCACTGCACCAATGATAAACAGATACGTGTTGGACGGCTGGTTTGATCAGTATAAGGACGTACACATGAAGGGCCTGCGGGCCTTGCCCATCCATAAAACCATTGAAGACACCCGTCAAATCCTGCCCTTTGAAGACGTGGTCAAAGTTGTTGAGGACCGTGAATACTATACCGTATCCACCTGCCCTTGCCGGCATCGGCACAACCTGGATCCTGACATGCCGGACTGCAAACACCCCACAGAGGTGTGCCTCCATTTTGACGAACTGGGACATTACATCGTTGAATATGGCATGGGTCGGGAAATCACAAAGGAAGAGACACTTGAGATCCTGAAAAGCTCCGCTGATTCCGGTCTTGTCCATGGCGTCTCCAACTGGAAGAACGGGGTCGACACCATATGTAACTGCTGCTGCTGCTGTATGTGGATGGAGACCTATCACAAACTTGGTCACAACAAAAGTTTGGACGCCTCCAACTATGAGGTGGCGGTCGAGTCAGAGACTTGCAAGGGGTGCGCCCTTTGTGTCAAGCGGTGCCCCATGGACGCCCTACAGCTCAAGGTTTCGGCCGAGGTCCGAAACAAGGTCGGAAAAACCGCCGTGGTGGATCCTGGTTTGTGCATCGGGTGCGGGGTCTGCGTCCATAAATGCCCCTCGGGTTCCCTTGCACTTGTTCACAAACACGACACAACCGAACCGCCCGAAACCGCAAGGGAATATATGATGCACTATCTGACCGCCCGCAGGGTATAATTATTGGCTCAAGTGTGATGAATGCCTCAAGGTATGCCCGAGCAACAAACATAAAATCTATTAGAGAGGGGAGGTCTTATGGATAAGCTAACTGAGACCGTTATGGATTACGTCATGTGCCAGGGAGCGTGTGCTGCCGGCATTGCCACAGTGGAAACCTTGGAAGGGGGGCCGCCATCCGCCGATCTTTCCTATGTGCTCCCGGGGGCCAGGTCGGCCATAAGTTTCGCAGTGGCGCTTGATCAGGCACTGATACCACCTTTTCTCATGAAAAAGGATTTTCTCTCCCATGAAAGAAACAATGTCTTAAAGAATACACAATCCAGCGGCATTTCTCTCGGGCTGGCAGATTTTCTTGAACAAAAGGGGCACCCATCCGCCCCCTTGGCTTCCAATATAAGATACCGCTCGGACACACCTCACGGGATCCGGGACCTGATGCCGCCCATCTCCCTGAGATACCTCGCGGTCCGTTCCGGAGTCGGGTACTTCGGGCTATCCGGAAACGTGATTACCCCAAAAGAAGGCGCGGCCGTCATCCTTGGGGCTGCAATCACAACCGCTGAACTGGAGCCTACCGACCCGCTTCCAGAGGAGGAAAACTATTGCGACGAATGCCGTCTTTGCATGGCCGCCTGTCCGTCGGGATTGATGGACCCCCATGAAGAGACCGCCATAGCCCTTGGCAAAAAGGCCTTTACATACTCCAAACGCCGTGCATATACCCGGTGCGAATATGTCTGCGGGGGGTTTGCCGGGTTGCATCAATCCGGCAAATGGTCCACCTGGACCCCGGCCCGTTTCAGGATCCCTGAAAAGGATGATGAGTTTCGGGAAGTTTTCCGACCTGCAGCCATGGCATATGTACAAAGACCTGAGAGTGAAGGAGGGTTTTATCACCCCTTGATGAAGGCAAAGTTAAGACAGACGTGTGGTTCCTGCCAGATCATTTGCACGCCTGACAGTGAGGAACGGAAAAAACGTTACAAGATGCTGACCCAAAGCGGTGTGATCGTACAAAATCAGGATGGCTCTTTGAAGGCCGTTTCTCCTGAGGACGGGATTGAATGGATCGCCTCCATGAGTTCGAAACAAAGGGCCTTATACGAAGAAACCAAAAAAGAGTGAGGTTATTGAGACCTATTCAAAGCCTAATTTCTCAATAAGTCCGGGAGAAATAATAGGATTTCAGGAGTGGGGTTCGGGTGTTTCTTGAAGGCGCTCTCTCAAAAGGGATTTACATCTCACTTTCGCAGTGGCTGATATTTGGGGTTTTCTTCTAATGACCCTTATCGGCTTCTCCGTGCTTTTGTCAAAACCCTAAATATCAGCCACGCTGCGACGATTGGTTTAGAGAGCGCCGGAGAGAAACAGCTGAACCCCACGGTGTCCGAACTTATTGAGAACTTACTTCAGGGCCAGGTCCCAAACGCAAAAACGCGATCGTTTCGGGCGCATGACGGGCACATAAGGGGATCAATATGGGGCAGTTCATCGGGCCCCGCCTTTTGTTTGAGATGATCCAGATAGGCCTGGGAAATATAGGGCACATCGCATCTGAAGCACCGGATCAGCGTCTGTTCCCGGACCACTGTGCCGGTAATCATTGTATAGCGGATCTCGTTTTCATCCTTGACGTAAATGGCCCCGGTCGGGCAGACCTGGGCGCAAGCCCCGCACCCGACGCAACGTGTGGCGGGGCGCTCGAAATCGTTAAATGCCAGCCGCCTGCCCGGGTCTCCTCCAGACGAAGGGCCTCGATGCCAAACTCGCTGCAGACCAGCTCGCAAAGCCCACACCCGATACACAGATCACAACGAAGACACCGGTTGGCTTCACCCAAGGCCATCTCATCGGTCAGACCCAGTTCAATGTGTCTATAGTTGTTCTTCCGCTTTTCAATTTCCAACTCAGGCATTATTGGCCGTTTCAATTGCATTCGCGTTTCAGAGTCGATCTCAAGCGGCTCAACCTCCTGATGACGCCGGGGTGTCACCGCAAAGGGTCAACGGGTTTCCGCGGACGTACTTGTCAATTGAGGCGGCAGCCTGTTTGCCATCCCTCACAGCCTCCACCACTGTGCGGGGCCGTGCACCACATCTCCGCCGGCAAAGACCCCTGGCCTATTTGTCTCCAGGGTGTCAGGATCAACACAGATCAGCCCTTTTTAATCTCCACGAGACTTTCTACGGACACACAGGAAAGATCGGTTGCCTGACCAATGGCCAGGATAATGTGATCCGCCTCAAGGGTCATGGTCCTGTCGGGTCAAATTCAGGCTTAAAAAACCCCTGGTCGTCAAAGACTCTCGTGCACCACTTTGCAATAAAGAGGCCTTTGGGGGAGATACTCAAAGGTCCCCACGAGTTGTGGATTATTACTCCCTCAGACAACGCCGTAGAAATTTCGTGTGTATGGGCAGGCATCTCTCGCCGTTTTTCCAGACAGACCATGTCCACACGGTGCCCGCCCTGGCGAAGGGCCGTAAGGGCCGCATCTATGGCGACATTCTACCACGACTACCCTTGGTCCTACTCTGGGACCCACTCTGGGATTTTTGGTGCCACGCACATCCTTTAGAAAATCAAGCAATACAAATGGCAGATGATCCCCTTTGATGGGGATCATGCGGGAGAGCTGGGTCCCCAAGGCCAAAAAAACGGCATCAAAGCCCTGGTCTTTGATTTCATTCAAATTCTTGATCTCCCGGCCGGTATGAATCGTCACACCCATTTGGGTGATCCGATCAATCTCCTTAGCCAGAATCTCCGGTGGGAGACGGTAGGCAGGGATTCCATAACGCAGCATCCCGCCCGGTTCCTTTTGGGCCTCAAAGAGTATTGCCTCGTGCCCCATCCGGTTTAGAAAATAGGCCGCGGTCAGACCTGAAGGTCCTGAGCCGATAACGGCCACTCTCTTACCGGTGCTCCTGGCCTTTCGAGGTATTGTATACCCTCCTTCAGAAAACGCGTGTTTGGCGGCCACGGCCTTCATGGGCCGTACACTTATGGGAGCATCCATCTCTCCCGCAAACAGGCGTCTTCACACGGCGCAGAACAGACAAGACCACAGACATATGGAAAGGGGTTATCCTTGGCAATTAAACTTGCAGCGGCCTTATACTGTTTATGACCGGTCAGGGCCATAAAACCGGGGATATCAATCCCTGCCGGGCAATTCGCCTCACAGGGGGCCACCTTCGGTTCAAAACACGTACGCGTGGGACATTGCGCATCAAAGACATGCCCCGCCCACTGCTCTTTAAAATGGGTAAGCGAGCTCAAGAGAGGCCCGGCCGCTGCTAATCCCTCTCCAGCCATCGACCTGGCCAGTTGCTCCAGTTCGACGATATGTCCCTTCTCTCCTTTACCTATTGTAATTTCAGTGACCATCCGCGCAGCCCGGGCAATCAACTTTCGGGCATCACCCCCGTCCTCTGAGATCAGCCAGAAACGATAAAGGGCATGTCTGGTCATTTCCACCACACAGGCGTCCTCGTCCGGAAACCATGATGATGTGTTTTCCTTCGTCACCCGTCACTCCTTGATCGTTATTCGATTACTATTACACAGTAAAATTAAGGGGGTCAGCGGTCGTTCACAGGTTCCCAGACCCGGCCTTCTGCGGTTATGGAGAGGGCTGCCACGGCATCGGCAAACCGTTGGCGGCGGGTATCCGGCAGCCTGGCGGCCTCGCCAAAGTCCAGACACTGTGTGAGGCATTTGGTCACACAGGCAGGTTTAAGCCCCACATCCAACCGATCTTTGCAGTAGTCACACTTTACAGCCTTGTTTGTCACAGGGTCCCACTGGACGGTTCCCCACGGGCAGGCCATTATGCAGCTCTTGCATCCAATACAGGCGGCGGGTTCTATAAAGACGATCCCGTCGGTGCTGCGTTTTTTTATGGCCCCGGATGGGCACACCTTGAGACACCAGGGTTCCTCACAGTGAAAACAGGGCATAAAGACAAACCGGACTGACGGAATCCCATTGATATCAACAGGGCCTACGGATGCGTTCATGCAAAGGGCGGGCCCCACGCCAAGACCTTTGTTTGTCTTACAATGAACCTGACAGGCCAGGCAGCCTATGCATCCCTTGGAGTCCTGAAGAAGGTAATATTTACTCATGGTACTATCCTTTCTCAGCCTTTTACCGGCCGCACATTAACAGTGCACTCACAGAGGGCGTTGCCCCCGCCCGCCGGATCATACACGGTAAGCATCCCCTTTTGCAGACGCTGATCTGCCATGCCTTTTTTGTAAGCCCGGGTCTGCAAAGGTACGGTCCGACCAAACCCGTGAAGCATAAACACCGCATCCGGGTGTATCCAGGGGGTAATCTTTACCGGTCCCGTGGCCGAATACCCCTGATTGCTCACTTCGATCATGTCCCCGTCTTCGATATCCAGTTTTTCAGCCCTTTCGGGGTGCATCCAAAGAGGGTTTTCCGAGAGCAGTTCATTGAGCAGGGGGTTGTTCATGGTATGGGCATGGTTATGCACGGCGGCCCGTCCAAAAAGCAGAATAAACTCGTCCTCAGAAAGTTCAGGGGGAACTGTAAATTCGGCAAGACTTTTAAGACCCGAATCATCCAGTTTTCCGCTTATCAGTTCAATTTTCCCTGACGGTGTCTTCAATTTAAGCCCGTTCTCCCGGTCCCACAATATGGGCTTATCTGCCAGAGACACGACCCCTTTCTCCCGCATATCCGAGATCGTGATACCGGTGCCCTCCAGTTGAAAGTCCCAGACATCCTCAATGGTCTCAAAGTCAAAATATTCTCCTGCCCCCAACCGGCGAGCCAGCTCACGGAAGATCCACCAGGCGGGACGGCTGTCAAAACGGGCCGAAACAGCCTGATCACGCATATGCACGCTGGGCTTTAATCCGCTCATCCCGGCCAGTATATTGGCCCGCTCCAAATACGTGGTCTCGGGCAGAATCACATCGCTGTACCAGCCGGTTTCCGAGTAGTGAACATCGATTGAAACCAGCAATTTCAGCTTGTCCAGGGACCGCGTTACGGCCTCCCTGTCGGGCATGCTAGAAAGGGGGTCATGCCGGTAGACGATATAAGCGCCTACACAATATGGGTCATTGGTTTCAATGGCGGGGAACAGCAGGTGCAGCAGTCCGGGGCCTGCCTCAAAGTGTTTGTACTTCCAACCACAGCCATCCACCCTTTTCTCGTCCACTTCCGGGATCCGGTCCACAAGTTTATTCAGATCTTTTTTCCCGGCCTCCCCGGCCCCCTTGCTAAAAATCACACCGCCGGGGACCTCGATGGCCCCAAAAAGGACGTTCAGGATATGGGAGGAACGGCTCGTGTAGAAAGACTGTCTGTGACGGGCTGTCATCCACCCGGCATGAAAGATAACATGGGGCGCAGCATCCGCCACTTCTCGAATAAAATTTCTTATCTCATCTGCCGGGATTCCAGTGTGGTCCTCTTGCCATTCCGGGGTCTTATCAGCAATAAACGCCCTCAGTTGAGACAGCCCCGTAACCCAGCGCGACACGAATTTTTCGTCATACAGGTTTTCCTTTAGCACCACATTGATCATGGCCAGGTTTAGTGCATATTCCGTGTTGGGTCTTATCTGCCAGAACCGTGTGGCCTTGCTGGCCGTCAGGGTAGCGCGGGGATCGATGTACGTACATTTGGCCCCCTGGTTCATGGCATAGATAAACGCCTTGGCCTCCTTCACCTGGAGGGACTCAATCAGGTTTCTCCCATAGAGTACGATATGTTTGGTATTCCTGATATCGTAGGTCACACCCGTGCGCCCAACCCCCAGAAGACTCAAGGTAGCATGGTGGGCATTACAGCTACAGGTGCAGTCGTGATTGAAGTAATTTGGTGAGCCGATGGCCTTTACAAAGCTCCTGGTGAGGTCGTTAAACGGGCCGCCCCGGTCGCTCAATACCACGCCTTTGCCCCCGTGCTGGTCAATGACCTCTTTAAGCCCCTCTGCAACATGATCCAGGGCCTCCGTCCAACTGGCTCTCCGCCATTCACCGCTGCCGCGAGGGCCGGTTCGGATCAGGGGGTGTTGGGGGCGTTCGTCATCGTCATATTCCAAAGACAACCCGGCACCACCTTTGGCGCAAAGGCTCGGGCCCATGGCCTTGTCATTGGGATTTCCCTGAATCCATGTGACACGCCGGTCTTCAACCTCCACAGCTATGGGACATCGCGTGGCACACATCCCGCACATGCTGTAAACCTTTCGTCGGCCAGGGCTATCCACACCCGCAACATCGGGTGGTTTGTTTGAATCCATAACCTTGATTCTCCTTCCCCTCAAAATCGGCCCTGAACAAAAAGACCCGTTCAGGCCAAATTTGAATATCTACATTCGTTGAGAGTCCAATGTACAATAATGTATAATTCCAAAATTTGCTTCAAAATCACCCTATTCATATAAACCCGGAGAGGCTGGCTGGTCAAGGGCAGAATCGTCTCCCAAAGTGACCTTTGCCCAAATGTATTCTTTGTGATAAGTTGGCCTTAAGTTTAATCATGGACATCATAATAAAGGGTACGCGCTCACAACGGTATCAGTGAAATGACGCGCCAAAAACGGTTACAAGATGAAATATATTTCACAGGATGGGGTTTCCGACGAACAGAAAACCAGGGCAGTGAAGGAGATTTTCTCAACAGTCACGGGAAAATATGATTTCCTAAACCATTTCCTGAGGCTCAGGCGGGATATTTTCTGGCGGCGTTTTGCTGCAGGAAAGATGCGGTTTTTTCAAACCCGCCGTTTTCTGGATGTGGCGACAGGGTCGGGTGACCTGGCAATTGAGGCCTCCCGTTTGCATCCCGACATAGAGGTGTTCGGGATGGATTTTGTTGAGGAGATGTTGGTGCTTGCAGGAAGGAAGGTCCAAAACGAGACATCCGCATCGAACGTGGGGCTTCTCAAAGGAAACGCCCTGGACCTCCCCTTCCCCCCTGACAGCTTTGATGTGGCCGGGATGGCCTTTGGAATCAGGAATATCCCTGCCAAAACACAGGCCTTGAAGGAGATGGGCCGGGTGGTGGTCCCCGGCGGACAGGTTTTGATCCTGGAAATGGTTTTTCCGCGACACCGATACATAAACAGCCTCTACAATATTTATCTGAAAAACGTCCTTCCCCTGGTGGCCCGACGTCTTTCCTCCAACCCCGAGGCGTATCAGTATCTTGGCGAATCCATAATGAATTTCCCTTCACCCACAAGGTTTATGTCCGTGATGAAGGAAGCAGGATTGACCCGTTTGGAATCGTATTCATTAACCATTGGAATCTGTCATCTTTTTATAGGATATAAACCTGACAGGGACACAAGTGCCGTGTCGTGAAAGTTATTTCTCCGAAACTTGCTATTTAAGTTGCCTGTGTAATAGTAATCGAATAACGATCAAGGAGTGACGAGTGACGAAGGAAAACAAAGAATTTAACCTTGAGGATCGTTTCATTGATTCGCAAAAATTCGTAATTCGGGACTCGGTTGTTCGATATTCGATTGTTGAAGAAAGATGTTATTGGGCTGCAGTTAATCCATATTGTCGGCATTATCTTAGCAATTTAGATATTATCAATATATTTAAAAATATAAGTGGATTATAGTCGGCGAATATCCGGTCAATTTGTTTTTCGAAGAGGTAAGAAAGAACTTTCGAGACGGTGCACAAGATACCGGGAGGCACATTGATACCCGACAAATTAAAACAGGCATCATGTTTTACAAACGCTCTGACCAAGTTAAGATAAAAAAAATCGGCAACAACACAGCCCTTTACGTAAGCAAACAAAAGGGCATACATGTCCTTAATAAGACGGCCCTCTTTATCTGGGAAATCCTCCGGGAACCCGTTACCTTTGATGAGTTGCTATATATGCTGGATGAGGTCTTTAAAGGTGACCCCGTCAAAATGAAAGATGATCTGCGCGAAACGCTGGACCTGTTTCAAAAATACGATCTGATCGAAACCAAAACATGAAAACCTTTTTGCTCTCCTTTCCCAGGCTCCAGATCTCCGTGACAGTCCCCGATGCGATTGCCGGTGACATCCAAGCCGCATTTTTTCATTCAATCTCACCTGTAATAGACATTGCCCCGCACCACCAATATGTCATCAAATCCACTTCCCATGGGCTTTGCCTCCAAAAAAATGGGCAATCAACAGGACAATTTGGTGCGTCTGTTGACCTCGTGTGCCGTCTGGAAGAGGATATAGAAAACACCCTGATCCGGGCCATAGGTGATTGGGTCGCCTTTCACGCAGGGGCGATAGAGATCAACGGTTTTGCCTGTGTCATTCCGGGAAACCCCGACACGGGCAAGACAACCACCACCTTTAACCTGGTTGAGATGGGGCATACCTTTTTGTGCGAAGAGGTTTCGCCAGTGGACCCTGAAACCCTCCTGGTTTACCCCTACCCCCAGGTGCTCACCCTTAGCGGAGCTTATGCTGAAAAACATCACTCGCTTTATCCGGTCAAAAACGGAGAACTCAAGATCCTGGATTCTCAGATGGCCCGCTATCGTCCAAATACTGTCGGATCAAACCCGGTCCCCTTGAAGACCATCCTGATGCCTGCATACGATACTTCCCAAACACCGGGGATTGAGCAACTCACACCGGGCGAGGTGTTCACAGAACTCCTGGGGTATTGTTTTCCACCCAATACGGATGATGAGCATCTATTTGATTCGGTTATAAGGATCTGTGAGGAGGCCGAGATCTTCAGGCTTCGAACAAACAGCCTGAAATCCATGCGAGAACTCCTGAAAGATCTATTTGGTCCTAATCCTGAACTTTGAACCTTGAACCCCAAACTTATGAACCCCTACAACATCCGCCTCCAGGCACTCGATTGGCTCTTTACCGCAACCAGACCCTGGCTCTTTCAAGGTCAGAGTGCAGCGCAACCATTCCCACATGAAAATGATGTGGACTGGAAGACCATAGGTGACCTGGCCTATTTTCACAACGTCGAGCCGCTTCTCTACTGGATGGTCTCAAACACCGAGCTTTCAAAAAATATTCCTGAATGGCTGAAACAAAGATGGGAGCAGTCCTATTTCGGGAATTTTCTCAGAAACGAGGAATATCTTGATATATTGAAGATACTCCTTGGCAGATGCGAAAAAGAAGGGATCTCCATCATTGTTCTCAAAGGCCCCGCCCTGATCGGCCGCATCTACAAAGACAGCGGGCTCAGGACTATGTCAGACCTGGATATCCTCTGCTCCCGGGACGACTTGCGGCGGATTGTAAGAATAGGTCGCCATATGGGTTACACAATGATGGCCGACGGAGACGGCCCCGCATCCACCCATCACGTGGCCATGTATCAGGCTGCCTCAAGGGCTATCTTAGAATTCCATTTTATGCCATATGAGGTCATTCAAGACCGCACAAGGTTCATGCAGTTGGCCTGGGATCGTAAAGAATGGACAGATGTGGGGGAGGTTCATTGCCCGGTCCTCTGCCTCGAAATGGAGCTTCTGTTTAACATCGCCCACCTGATTCAGCACCAGTTCGATGCTTCCCTGAAACACTATTTAGATATCGCGGGGCTTCTTGTTTTTTACAGAGAGCGGCTCAACCGGGATGGAATCCGAACTCTGCTCCGGGGTTTTGGTCTTGAACAGGCCTTTGCCCTTACCACGGGATTCCTTTCGACTATGATGCGTCTTCCTCAGATGTCCCAGGCACCGCGTGTTAACAATAAAGACAGCACTCAGCGAGAATTTAACGCCTCACTTCGGGACCTGCTTGCGCTATTGGATGAGGAAAGATTATTGGATGTAAGGGGTGTTATTTGGAATTTTCGGATTGCCTTTCGAAATCGGGAGGGCTTTGGAAATAAGGCTGCTTGTGTGGTGAAGGCGCTATTTCCATTTCTTGGCAACTCAGCCGCCTATCATGGGAGCCGATCATCAGGTGATGCTTTTCGCTATCTCCTGCGTCATCTCCTCTTCTACGCTAAACGCCTACTCCTTACGCTTACGCACCTTCCCAAAAAACGTCTCTCAAACAATAAACATTCTCTGGCAAAAGAAAGGGCCGGCGCAAAAAACAGAATCACCCGGCAACTTCTGAGGATCGCACGGCTGAGATGAGTCCCACAAAGGGGGGTCCCTAATTGC
>PVMK01183206.1_pt1 | contig 33007 bp, 34 predicted proteins | sample 1853481 | NCBI WGS metagenome assembly PVMK01 (sample SAMN08533507, study PRJNA380276) | Marine sediment metagenome, whole genome shotgun sequencing project.
CAAGACGTAGCAGGTGGCAGTAGGGCGTAGGTTGGGCGTATTATGATTCCGCTAACCCGGCTTTTCGCAAACCTGCGAGATAGGGCTCCAATCCATTCTCGTTCTTTGTCGGCATATTCTCTTTCAAAAATGCGATCGTAAGATTCGGTTTGGCCTTCACGGCATCCGCAAGCACGATCCGAGCCTCATCCGTTCGATCAAGATTGGCCAGAGAGGCAGCCTTCACCGCGTGGGACCAGTAACCCGATGCGCTGGGTATTTGCATAGCTTGTTGTGCCCATGACAGTCCTTCCTCGTTCTCACCGTTGAGAACATAGGTAAGAGCGTGGACGACATTGAACGCCCAGAGCATCGGATCGCGCGGACTCAACTCGATAGCCTTTCGTGATGTCTGCTTTGCTTCTTCCAGTCTGCCCGCCAGCGCCAGCGCAAATCCAAGACCGTGATACGATTGTGCAAAACAAGGGTTGAGTTCGATGGATTTTTTCAGCGACGCGATTGACGCATCGTGATCTCCCAACATCATGTGAATACGCCCCGCCGCGAAATACGGTATTGCGTCTTTGTCATCACGCTTCAGAGCCAGGTTCGCCGCGGCCAGGCCTTCTTGTAACTGCGCCTCGGGTTCACCGGCATAACCCATGATCACGGTGAGATAATAACTGTACGCAAGGTAGGCGTAGGCCGGTGCGAAATCGGGGTCAGCCTGGTTAGCCTTTTTGAACAAGCCGATAGCCGTGGTTACCTTGTCGTTTTCGTAGCTCCACATGTGCCAGAGCGCACGTTGGTACAACTCCCAGGCATCGAGATTATCCGGTGATTTGTGCACCGCGCGTTCGCGTTCGACGGCATTGAGCTCAGGTTCCAGGGCACCGGCGATTATTTGTGTTATCTCGTCCTGCAAATCAAAAATATCTTCCATTTCCCGGTCATAGCGCTCGGCCCACACGTGGTGCCCGGTTGCCGCATCGATGAGCTGCGCGGTAACGCGAACCCGCGAGCCGGCCTTGCGGACACTTCCTTCGAGCACGTATTGCACGCCGAGCTCTTTCGCCACCTGCCGCACATCGATTGCCGAGCCCTTGTATGAAAAGGTGCTCTCTCGGGATATGACTTTGAACGAGCGGATTTTCGACAATGCAGTGATCAGATCTTCGGTGATGCCGTCACCGATAAAGTCGAGATCCGAATCTGGATTCATATTCTTGAGAGCCAGAACCGCGATAGACGGTTTCGTGGACAAAGCTTTGAACCCTTCGTCCGTACTGAGTGCGTGCCCCACAGGGTCTGTGGCAGTTAGCCGAAATACGTGCACAGGCTTACTGATGTTTTTGAATTGCTCAACGCCCCCGTCACTGAATTCAGAATCCACCTTCCCCGCGACTTGGTCGTAGACCGCCGATGAAATACAGATCCCACCGGCCGTCGCTGCCTCCTCGAGACGTGCGGCAAGGTTTACACCATCGCCGAATACTTCGCCCCTGTCTTCAATCACATCCCCGATGTTGATTCCAATACGGATTTGAACTTTCTTGTCGTCAGCAACAGGCGCGTTTCGATCGGCCAGCTCGGCCTGAATGGCAATGGATGTTCGGACCGCGGTGACAGCGCTGGGGAATTCGGCGAGTATTGCGTCGCCGGCATAGCGCAGCACCGTTCCGCCTGACTCTTTTATTGCAGCACTCACGTAGTCGAGCACTTCCATGACCTTGCGGTGAGTGCCCTCTTCATTCTCGCCGGTCAGCCTCGAATATCCGGCGATATCAGCATAGAAAATTGCGGTCAGTTTCCTGGCAAGTGAATCGTTTTCCATCGACGGTAAGCACCACCCGGGTCGAGAGAACAGCCGGGCTCGAGATGAGCCCGGCTCACTTATATACGCACGAACCGATGGCACAAGGACGGTGCAGTGGTGCGGGTGCGGCTCCGTCAGCGGCGCCGGCTCCAGTAACCTGGCGGATAGGGAGCAAAATTCTGCACCTGCCCCAATTGCTCGGGCCAGAAGCGATTCACGGGCGGCGTTTCACGGATGATGCCCAGGCGCACAAGGGATTCACGCCATTCGTACTTGAGGAATTGCTTGGTAAACGCGTGCTGCCGGGGCTTGAAGTGCACGCGCACGCTGCGCGAATTGTGACTCTCCCCGAATCCCGTGCCGGCGGCACCGATGCTGTCAGCCGACTCCATGGATTTGCGCGATGGTGCATCATCCGGGGCGCTGGCATCGGGCATCGCTTGCGGGCGGCCCGATCGTTGCCGGGGCTGTGCCGGCGGCACTTCCCGAAAAGCGGCCATTGCGATGACGCCCATGGCGCTGCGATCGCCCCAGGCTTCCGCGTATGAGTTCTCCACATCGGTAAAGAAGAATCGGTGCACGCGGCTGTCGCTGGTGCGCCAGCCTTCGTAGGTTGCCTGCCCGTGTGGCTCGAGGACGTACATGGGCTCGTTGGAGCGCAGACTGGATTGCTTGCCCGAGATGATGTTGCGGCCATCGACGGCGATCACCAGTCCGATGCGGCCGCCTGTGTAGTTGCGCACGCGAACGCCATAGTTGCGGCCCCGTTCGGCCTCCAGGTAGGCGCGCAGCTCGCCGTACCGGGAGCGATCCGCCAGGTCGTAACGGGCGAAGACGCTGCCGTCTTCGGCGACGATCTCGATCCCCACCTGATTCGCCGGGAGCGGCTCCGAGGCGGCGGCCGTGATATTCATCGTCGCCCCCAGAGCGGTTAAAAATACGCTATAAATCAGCCTGTTAGATCTCATTTGTCGTCTCCTGCATGTGGCTCCGCGGCACCCGCGGTACTGGTCATTGGGGAGCTATAAACGCCGGCCGGCGAGAATGGGGTTAATCTACCGGTAGCAGCGAACCCCCTCGCCAACCGAGCTACGGAAATGCGAAAAATTCTCTACACCAGCGCGCACACCCTGCCGGAGACCGATATCGGCTACGACCTCGGTAGAAGCACCTCCAACAATCTCCGCTTCGATGAAGTCCTCGATGACGCGCTGATTGCGGAGCTCCGCCAGACCAGTGTCGGTTACGGCAGCACCTCGGGAAACGATGAGCTGCGCGCCGCCATCGCGGACAACGTCGGACTGCATGCCGATCAGGTGCTGACCACCAACGGCGCCATCGGAGCGTTGCACCTGGCGGTCTTCTGTCTGTGCGATCACGGTGACGAGGTGGTGACGGTCACCCCGGGATTTCCCGCCACCTTCGATATCATTCAAGCCCTGGGAGCGACACTGAGTCCGTTGGCGCTTCGTTTCGACGACGGTTATCGCCTCGATGTGGAGGGGTTGGCGGCTCTGCTGAGTGAACGCACGAAACTGGTGCTGATGATCTCTCCGCACAATCCTTCGGGTGTCACCACCGGTCCCGAGATCATGGCGTCGGTGCTCGATGCCATGGGCGCTCGATCACCCCAGGCCTATCTGCTGTTGGACGAAACGTTCCGGGAAGCGGCTTATGGCGCTCATCCGGCGGCGCCATCCGGCGCGACAATGTCCGACCGCGTTCTGAGTGTTTCCTCATTGTCCAAAGCCCACGGCGCGCCGGGACTGCGTCTGGGTTGGATTACCTGCAGCGATCCGGAGCTGCTGGCGCACTTGAAAGTCGGCAAGGGAAAGACGGCCATCTGCGGCTCGATCCTCGACGAGCGCCTGGGTGCGCGCATCCTGGCCGATTCGCAAGAGATCCTGCGCGATAGAAACGCGCGCCTGGGTGTGGCCCTGGCTGCCGTCGAAGCTTGGGTGGCGGAGAACGCCGAGCTGGTGGAGTGGGTGCGGCCGGACGCCGGCGGCATGTGCTGCGTGAGACTGAAAAAGTCCGTATGGGACGATACGAGTGTGGAACGCTTCTATCGGCTGGCAGCGGCCCGCCAGATCACCCTGGCCGCCGGCGATCGTTTCCTGGACGAGAGGCGGGTGTTCCGACTGGGCTTCGGCGCCTTGCCTATCGCCACCTTCGAGCGTGCCCTGGATGCTCTAGCCGACACCTGCCGGAGCGCCGCAGAAGGGTAAGTCGAATCCGTTGATTCGGCGAGGGTGTTGCCCGCTCCACCGGGGAGCGGGCAACGAGGCGACTACATCTTGGCCTTTTCGGCCCAGGTCGGCATCGGATAGACGAGCTCGCAGGATGCCAGGTCGAAGGGGTACACGGTGCAGTACTTGCCGTTTTGCACCTGCATGAGGATCCCACGCACCAACTGGTTCTGGCCATCGCTACCGAACTTGATGCCACGCCACGGAACGATGAGCTGATCCGACGGCATGTTGGTTTCCGTCAGTGCCTTTCGGATCTTTTCCGGATCGGTGGATCCGGCACGGTTGATGGCGTCGGCCAACACCATGAAGCCCGTGAAGGCGCGTACCGGCACGTCGGAAAGATCGCGGCCATTGGAGTGTTTCTTGAATGCCGCGTTGACTTCGTTGATCAACGGAATGGTCTTGGCCAGATCGGTGTTGAACGGTGAACGGGTGATCACGCCTTCGGCATCCTTACCCAGGGTCGAAAGGAAAGTGGGATCGGTGTAGCCGGCGTTCTGGGCCACCAGAAGCTTCGGATTGTAGTCGAGCTCCTTGGCCGTGCGCATGAACAGCATGGCGTCGGAGGTGTAAGAGGACGGCAGGAACACATCGGCGTTTGCGGCCTTGATGTTCTGCACTTCCGATGACAGGGACGTGGTCTTTGCCCGGTAGGCGATCTTGGTTGCTACCTTGTAACCGCCGTCTTTCGCCATCTTGTCCTGCACCGCGCCGCTGTCGGTGCCCCACAGGGTGTCCTCGTGGAAAATGGCCACGGACTCGAGCTTCTTGCCGCGCTTCTTCTGGAAGTCGGCCAGGAACTCGAACATCACCTGGGTGAACTCGCCGTCGTGGGGCGTGGTGCGGAAGAACCATTTGAAGCCGCGCTTGGTGAGCTTCGGCGACGTGGATTCCCCGTTCACCCACGGGATCTGGTGGCGTTCGGCCACCTGGCTGCCGGCGGCCGTGACGCTGCTGTAGTAGGCGCCGTACATGGCGTGCACGCCTTCCTGGGTGATCATGCGCTCGGTTTCACCCTGACCGATGTCGGGCTTGCCCTGGTGATCGGCGACCACGATGCGGATCTTGGCGCCGCCCAGGTTCGGCAGGCCCTTACTCTTGGCCAGTGGCACGTTGAGGTCGGACTCACCGTTGATAATCTCGAGGGCGGTGTTGATCGCCGCCACGGCGTCGATACCGGCCTGGGCCACCGGCCCGCTGAGCGGATAGATGACGCCGATGACGACCTCGTCCGGGGCAGCCGTGACCCGACCGAAGGGCAGGGCAGCCAGCGCGGCAACGGTCACGGTTGAGAGAATGTTTCGGAACTTCATGGGATACCCCCCTGTTGTTTTCATGAACATGCGGGCCTCGTCGGGAGCGTGCGTGGGCGCGCCTGGCGAGGGTGGTGGGCCGCAGGCACAGAGCAGACTAACACGCCGGGCAGTGGTGGGCAGCCCTTGATCCCGCGGGGGTGGTCGAGTACACAGACGGAGCGACAGGGCGTCCGCCCGGTTGCCAGAAGCGGGGGGGGCTTCCAAATGACCTGGGAAATCGTTGTTCAGGCCATCATCAGCGGCTTGCTGATGGGGCTCGTTTACGCCCTCATCGCCGCCGGCTTGAGCCTCATATTCGGGCTCATGGAGATCGTCAACTTCGCCCACGGCGAATTCATGATGATCAGCATGTACGCGGCGTTCTGGCTGTGGGCGCTGTTCGGCCTGGATCCCCTGTACTCGGTGCCCCTGTGCGCGACGCTGATGTTTTTCATGGGGGTCGCCACCCACTACGGCATCATCCGCCACATTCTCGGCGCCTCGATGCTGGCGCAGATTTGCGCCACCTTCGGTCTCGCGGTGTTCCTGCGCGCTCTGGCGCAGTTTCTGTGGACGCCGGATTTTCGCAGCATTGCGAATCCGTTGGTGGAGGGGCGCGTGGAACTGGCCGGCGTGTTCCTGGGCTTGCCGCAGATCGTCGCCAGCGTCGGTTGTCTGTTTGCTTTCGGATTCCTGTATCTGTTCATCACCCGCACCGAGACTGGCCTCGCCCTGCAGGCCACTGCCCAGGACCGCCAGGCGGCGGAGCTCATGGGCATACCCACCGATCGCATGTTCGCTCTCGGCTGGGGCGTCGGCGCGGCTTGCGTCGGCGTCGCCGGCGTGTTCTTGACCACCTTCTACTACGTGTTTCCCGAGGTCGGTCTACCGTTCGCACTGCTCGCCTACGTGGCGGTTGCCATGGGTGGCTTCGGCAGCATCCTCGGCAGCCTGGTGGCGGGGATTCTCATCGGCCTGGTGGAATCCCTCGGCGGCTTGCTCATCGACCCGTCCTACAAGCTGCTGATCGTCTTCGGCCTGTACCTCACGGTGGTGGTGTTCCGCCCCAGAGGATTGTTCGGGCGCTTCTGATGGTGGACCTGCAATCGACCACCGCGGTGGAGAACGAGGCGCTGGCATCGGCCATGGCGGAGCCGTTGCGCGCCCCCGCGACGTTTAAGCGCCGAGCAGCCTATGCGACTCTTGCTCTTGCGCTGATCGCCTTTCCCCATGTGTTCGACTCATCCTTTTTGCACCACGTCATGATCATCCTCTTCATGTATGCGCTGATGGCCCAGTCGTGGAACATACTGGCAGGTTTCTGCGGTCAGATTTCGCTGGGCCACGCCGCGTTCTTCGGATCGGTGCCTACAGCACGGGCTATCTGTACTTCGCTTACCAGCTCTCGCCCTGGATCGGATTGGGCGTTGGTGTGGTGCTCGCCATGTTGCTGGCCGTCGCCATCGGCATTCCCACATTCCGGCTGCGCGGTCACTACTTCGCCATCGCCACGCTGTTGATCGGGGAAGGCGTGCAGATCTTTTTTCAGCGCTGGGAGCTCGTGGGGGCTGCATCCGGGATCTTTCTCCCCATCGTGCGCGAGCAGGCGTGGCTGAACTTCCAGTTTCACGGTACCAAGCTGCCTTATTATTACATCATTCTCGCTTTCCTGGCCCTCGCAACTTTCGTCGTCTGGCGGCTGGATCGTTCCCGCATCGGGTTTTATTTTCGCGCCATTCGCGACGAGCCGGAAGCAGCCAGCAGCCTCGGCGTCAACGTGACGCTGTACAAGTCCTTCGCCTTCATGATCTCGGCGGGTCTCATGTCCATGGCCGGGGCCTTTTATTGCCAGTACGTGCTGGTCATCGATCCCGAGACCGTGTTCCCGCTTTCCATGTCTATCCTGGTAGTGCTGATGGCGGTCATGGGCGGGGCAGGGACCCTGTGGGGGCCGATCATCGGTCGCCGCCGTGCTGGTGCCGCTCTCCGAGCTGACGCGGATTTACTTCGGTGGCACCGGCGGCAGCCTGGATCTGATGATCTACGGGGCACTCATCGTGCTCATCTGCATTTTCAAACCCGAAGGCCTGGTCGGGCACCGTGAAGGTGCTGCGTCCGGCCAAGAGCGAAGAGAAGACCGACCATGGCGATGCTCGAAGTTAGAGGCTTGAGCAAGCGTTACGGCGGCCTGCTTGCCAACAACGACATTTCTTTCGACGTCGACGAGGGCACGATACTCGGCGTCATCGGGCCCAACGGTGCGGGTAAATCCACGCTGTTCGATTTGATCACGGGATATCAGCTGCCGGATTCCGGCGAGGTGCGCTTCGCCGGCAAACGCCTGCGCGGGCTTCGCCCGGATCAAATCAACCGTCTGGGCATCGGCCGCACCTTCCAGAAGCTCAAGCCCTTTACCGACATGACGGTGGAAGAGAACGTCATGGTGGGCGTCATGCAACACACGCCGCGTCTCGCCGCTGCGCGCAAGCTTGCCCTGGAAGCGCTGGAATTCGTAGGCCTCCTGGAAATGCGCAAGCACCATGGCCAGGCGCTCAGCACCGGTCAGCGCAAGCGCCTGGAGCTCGCCCGCGCCATGGCCACGCGCCCGCGCCTGCTGCTCATGGACGAGGTCACCGGCGGTATCGACCAGCGCACAATCCCCGCGCTCATCAACCTGGTCCGGCGACTCAAGTCCGAAGGCATGACGCTGATCATCATAGAGCACAACATGCAGGTGCTGATGTCGTTGGCCGACGATATTCTCGCCCTGCACCTGGGGCGCAAGATCGCCCAGGGGGCACCGGCGGCCATTCAGAACGACCAACAGGTCATCGAGTCCTATCTGGGTGGCGCCTATGCTTAAAGTCTCGAACATCGAGGTCAGCTACGGCGATTACCAGGTGATCTGGGGCGTTTCCCTGGAGGTGGGAGAAGGCGAGGTGGTGAGTCTGCTCGGGCCCAATGGCTCGGGAAAGAGCACGGTTTTCAACACCATCTCGGGGCTGCTGAAACCCCGTTCCGGCAGCATCGAGTTCACGGGCAAGCGCATCGATGGCCGGGCCACCCACGACATCGTGCGCCTGGGCCTGGCGCACATACTCGAACGTCGTCGCGTGTTCCCGTACCTGAGCGTGCGGGACAATCTCTGGTTGGGCGCTTACCATCCCGATGCCCAAACCCCACCGGGAGCAGACCCTGGCGGAAGTCTACGCATGTTTCCGCGTCTGCGGGAGCGCGAGCGTCAGATGGCGCATTCCTTGAGCGGCGGCGAGCAGCAGATGCTGGCCCTGGGCCGCGGGCTCATGTCGCGGCCGCGCCTGTTGATGGTGGACGAGCCGTTCCTGGGACTGGCGCCGGCCGTCGTTCAGGAGATGAAAGACGTTTTTCGGCGCATCAACGCCGACGGCGTCAGCATTCTGTTCATCGAGCAGAACGTTCAGGTGGCGCTGGACATGTCGACGCGGGGCTACATCCTGGAAAGCGGCCGGCTGGCCCTTGCCGGCGCGTCGGCGGATCTGCTCAACAGCGCGGAAGTGAAGCGTATTTTTCTCGGCGGTTGATCAGCTCCTACAAGGCCGCCAGATCGCGGTTCTTCAAATCGGTAATGATCATGCTCCCCGGCATGTGGGTGATGCACAAGCTCGGACGCGCCTGCTCCACGGCTACCTGGGGTGTCACACCGCAGGCCCAGAACACCGGGATCTCATCCTCGGCCATCTGCGGCGGGTCGCCGGCGAAGGGTTCTTCCAGATCCCGGATGCCGATCTGCTCCGGAAAACCCATATGAACGGGCGCGCCGTGCACATTGGGAAATCGTGACGTGATCTGAATGGCGCGGATCGCTTCCCATGGGTTCAGCGGGCGCATGGAAACCACCATCTTGCCACTGAAGGGTCCCGCAGGCACGGTGTCGATGTTGCTCTTGTACATGGCGACGTTTTCGCCGCGCTCTATGTGGCGCAGCCGGATGCCGTCCTCCATGAGCGGTTGCTCGAAGGAGAACGAGCAGCCGAGCACGAAGCTCACTAAATCGTCCCGCCAGTACGCCGTGATGTCGCTGGGCTCGTCCACCACCTGGCCGTCGCGGAACACCCGGTAGCGGGGAACATCCGTGCGGATATCCAGATCCTCGCCCAGGGAGGGCAAGCGGGGATCGCCGGCGGCGCCCATGCCGATGAGCGGGCAGGGCTTGGGGTTGCGTTGGCAGAAGGCGGCGAAATCCGCGGCGTAATCCGACGGCAAGATGCACAGATTCCCCTGCACGAACGCCGGCGCCATGGCCGCCGTGTGGCCGGTGTGGGTGCCGGCGCGGATCATCTGCCGGGCTTCGACGGAGTCGATCATATAAGCCATCTGTAGATCATCTGTAAGCCATCGTTCAATCCGTCTCTGCTATATATCTGCTCAAAGGGCGGCAGTAAACAGAGGACCATAGAGTGCGTCGTTGGGGAGTCATCATATCCGGTTTCTATGCAGCCGTTGTATTCGGTTTTCTGATGCCGGTTTTCCTGGTGATCTTCAGATTGCCGCTCAAAAAAGGAGAGGGTTTCGGTTGGTGGAACGTGTACGGCCCGGGAGAGTTTCCAGCTTCCCTATTGACATTGGGATTTCTCCTCGTCGGCGGCCAAGCGCTACTCCTGTTTCTGTCCGTCGATACCTCCTGGCGTCGCTTGAAGCCCCGCCGACATATCGCAATCACCGCCGCGCTGACGGGTCTGCTGATAACGCTTCTCGCCGTCTGCGGATTTCTCTCCCTGGCGGTGGCATTCCATGAAGATTCACTATCCTGGGAATGGGCGGGGGTTGGTGTTGACGTGTGGGTACTGATTTTCTGGGCGATGTCTTGGATTGCCTGGGGGATTGTGTTCTACCGGTATTGCCGCGGAGGTTCGATGACCCTCGAGCGGGCGGTATCGTGGTTGTTGAAAGGCAGTGTTCTCGAATTAATGATCGCCGTGCCCGCTCACGTCATCGTGAGAAGTCGCGGCGATTGCAGCGCCCCGATTTTTACGAGCTGGGGGATCGTCACAGGGCTCGCCATCATGTTGATGTGCTTCGGCCCCGGCGTATTGGCACTTTACAAGAAGCGTATCGATGCATACGGTACCGGAAAGGTCGAGGACCCATCGGCCTGAGCGCTGATTTACGTCGGGGGTACCCATCGAACACATGGTTTGGACCAGGGTGATCCCTGTGCTTCTGGCGGTGGCCATCCCATTGATGGCCGGTTGTGCGTCGGCGCCGCCGAAACATCAGGACGATCTTTGCGAAATATTCGACCAGTACCCCGAATGGTACGACGCGGCCAGGGATTCCCAGGACAAGTGGGGCACGCCGCCGCACATCCTCATGGCTTTCGTGAAGCAGGAGTCGGCTTACCGTCACGATGCGAAACCGCCCAGGGACTGGTTCCTGTTCATACCCCTGGGGCGGAAATCCTCGGCGGAGGGCTATGCCCAGGCCAAGGATGAGGCCTGGGAGGAGTACGAGGACGAGGTGGGCGGCTTCTTCAAGAGCCGCTCGGACATGGAGGATGCTCTGGATTTCATCGGTTGGTACAACTACAAGAGCAACAAGTATCTCGGCATCTCCAAATGGGATCCCAAACGCATGTATCTGGCTTATCATGAAGGCCGCGGTGGCTACGCCCGCGGCAGCTACAAGAGCAAGCCGGAGGTCGTGCGCTACGCCGATCGCGTGGACTGGCAGGCGCGGGAGTACGGTGCCCAGCTTCGCCAGTGCGAAGATCGTTTCAAGTGCCGGCACTGGTATCAGGTATGGCCCTTGTGCAGTTGATGGGCAACGGCCGTGGTCACGGCGTAACGGGGATTCATCTTGAGTAGCTCTTCCATCCGGCTTGCCGTCGATATCGGCGGCACCTTCACCGACGTCGCCCTCGCCATCGGCGAGCGGAATGTCACCAGCAAGGTGCTGACCACCGTGACAGCGCCGGAAGAGGGCGTCATGGAGGGCATCGACCGCGTCATCCGGGCGGCCGGAGTGAGTAGAGCCGACATCGGAGTGGTGATTCACGGCACGACGCTGGCCACCAACGCCATTATCGAGCGCAAGGGCGCGCGTACCGCGCTGGTGGTTACCGAAGGATTCCGTGATTCCGTGGAAATGGCCTACGAGAATCGCTTCGAGCAGTACGACATCGAGGTGCAGAAGGCGAAGCCCCTGGTGCCGAGATATCTGCGTCTGCCGGTGACCGAGCGGGTCAACTCCAGGGGCGAAGTATTGATCCCCCTGGATCTCGCGTCCGTGGATGTCATGGTCGCCAAGCTCGCGACCCAGGCGGTGGAGAGCGTCGCCATCGGCCTGCTGCATTGTTATGCCAACAGCAGCCACGAGGAGCAGGTGGCAGAGCGGATCGCCAAAGCCCTGCCCGAGCTGTCCATTACCCTGTCTTCTGAGACTTGCCCCGAGATCCGCGAATACGAGCGTCTCTCCACCGCCTGCGCCAACGCCTATGTACAGCCGATCATGGCGCGCTATGTACGCAGCCTGGATGTGCGTCTGAAAGACGCAGGCTTCACCTGCCCGCTGCTGCTGATGACCTCGGGCGGGGGACTCACCACCGTGGAGACGGCCGCCCGACACCCGATTCGCCTGGTGGAGTCGGGGCCCGCGGGCGGCGCCATACTCGCCAGCCGCATCGCCACGGCCCAGGGCCTCGATCAGGTGTTGTCCTTCGATATGGGCGGCACCACCGCAAAGATCTGCCTCATCGACGATGGCAAGCCCCAGTCATCGCGTACCTTCGAAGTGGATCGCATATACCGTTTCACCAAGGGAAGTGGACTGCCATTGCGCATTCCCGTCATCGAGATGGTGGAAATCGGCGCCGGCGGCGGCTCCATCGCCAGGGTGGACGGCTTGAAGCGCATCAATATCGGGCCCGAGAGCGCCGGCTCCGAGCCCGGCCCGGCTTGTTACGGTACCGGCGGGCTGCGCGCCACGGTAACCGATGCCGATGTGCTGCTGGGACGCATCGATCCGGATGGTTTCGCCGGCGGCAGCTTCCCGCTGGACGGCGGCGCCGCGCGCACGGCTATCGACGCCGACGTGGGCGAGGCGTTGAATCTGGATCCGCCCCTGGCGGCCTTCGCCATCAGCGAGGTGGTGGACGAGAACATGGCCAATGCAGCCCGGGTGCATGCCATCGAGCGCGGCAAGGATCTGGGCGGGCGCGCATTGATCGCCTTTGGCGGCGCCGCCCCGGTGCACGCCGCGCGCTTGGCCGAGAAGCTGGGTATCGCCACAGTCATCGTTCCCACCGATGCCGGAGTCGGTTCCGCCGTCGGATTCCTGAATGCCCCGGTCTCCTACCAGGTCGTGCGCAGCCGTTACATGCGTTTGAGTGAGCTGGATACGGCGGCTATCAGCGCCATGTTCGACGGCATGCGTGAGGAGGCGGCGGCGGTCGTGCGACTGGGCGCGCCGCGCGGGCATCTCGAAGAGCAGCGTATCGCTTATATGCGTTATGTGGGTCAGGGGCACGAGGTCAGCGTGCCGTTACCCCTGCGGCAACTGCAACCCGATGATGCCGAAACGCTGCAAGCGTCCTTCGACCAGACCTACGCTCGGCACTACGGGCGCATCATTCCCGACATGGACGTGGAAGTGCTGACCTGGGCACTCACATTGACGGTGCCGGTGGAGGAACCGCAGCCGGTATCGGAGCCGGCACCCGCCGGGGCGCCAACGGCCAACGGGGAGCGCCGGCTGTTCAATACCCATACGGCGGATTTCGAGGATGTGCCGGTTTATGCCCGCGACACGTTGTCACCGGGGATGCGCATTTCCGGGCCGGCCATCATCGCCGAGTCCCAGACCACCACGGTAGTAACCCGCGGCTTCGATGCCCGCATCGACGGCCTGGGGTATATCATCCTATTCAAGGTGCCCGTTTAAAGGTGCCGGGGCCGATATGTTAGAGATCGAGAGCACTCATTCATGAAAGCCAACTCGCCACTGGCGCAGATTCACAACCAGCTCATGTGGAACCGGCTGATTGCCGTGGTCGAGGAGCAGGCGCAGACGCTGATTCGCACCGCCTTTTCCAATACCGTGCGCGAGGCCGGTGATCTTTCCGCCGGCGTATTCGATCTGCAGGGTCGCATGCTGGCCCAGGCCCTCACCGGCACCCCGGGACACGTGAACGCCATGGCGGCGTCGGTAGGATTTTTCCTGGAGAAATTTCCCGCCGCCGGCATGGAAGAGGGCGATGTCTACATCACCAACGATCCCTGGAAGGGTACCGGCCACCTGCACGATTTCACCGTGGTTACGCCCACCTTCAAGAACGGCCGCATGGTGGCGCTGTTCGCATCCACCAGTCATGTGGTGGACGTGGGTGGCCTGGGCTTCGGACCCGATGGCCGGCAAGTGTACGAAGAGGGCATCTACATCCCTCTCATGCCGCTGGCCAAACGTGGCGTGATGAACGAATCGTTGCTGGAGATCGTGCGCGCCAACGTGCGCGAGCCCGTGCAGGTGGAAGGCGACTTCTATTCCCTGTTGGCCTGTAACGAGACCGGCTGCCAGCGACTGGTGGAGATGATGGAGGAATTCGATCTCGACGAGGTGGACGAGCTTGGCGACTTCGTCATCACCAGCTCCCGGGATTCGATGCTGGAAGAGATCCGAAAGTTGCCCGCCGGCACCTATCACAACAGTATGCGCATCGACGGCTACGAGGAGGCGGTGGATCTGGTGGCGGCCATGACCATCTCCGAGAGCGGTATCGACATCGATTTCACCGGCACCTCGCCGGTGTCGATCTACGGTATCAATGTGCCGGTAACTTATACGCAAGCCTATGCGTCGTTCGGTGCCCGTTGCGTGGTGGGTGGATCGATTCCGAACAATGCGGGATCCCTGGAGCCCGTGCGGGTCACGGCGCCGCCGGGTTCGATTCTCAATGCACCCCACCCCTGCGCGGTGGCGGCGCGCCACGCCATCGGTCAGATGTTGCCGGACGTGGTGCTCGGCTGCCTGGGGCAGGCCATGGGCGGCCGCGTGCCGGCGGAGGGCACGTCGTGCCTGTGGAATCCCGTGCTGTATGCCGGTCATGGGATCTCCGGCAAGTTTTCCGGCGCCACGCCCTTCACCGTCACCCTGTTCCATAACGGTGGCACCGGCGCGCGTCCCGAGAGCGACGGCTTATCGGCCACCGCCTTTCCTTCCGGTGTGCGCAATACGCCGGTGGAGATCAACGAAGCCATCTCGCCCATCGTCGTGTGGCGCAAGGAGTACCGCACCGATTCCGGCGGTGCCGGCGAGCATCGCGGCGGTACCGGTCAGATCATGGAGATCACCAATGGCGAGGGGGCGACCTTCGTCATGTCGTCCATGTTCGACCGCGTGACCTATCCGGCCCGTGGCCGCAGCGGTGGGGGCAACGGCTTGCGGGGGCGCGTGCGCCTCGCTTCCGGCGGCGAGTTGCAGGCCAAGGGGCGGCAACAGGTGCCCGCCGGCGATCGCCTGATCATGGAAATGCCCGGCGGCGGCGGATACGGCAATCCCCTGGCACGGGATGCGCAACGGGTGTGCGACGACGTGTTGAACGAGCTGGTGAGTCGCGAGGCCGCGGAGCGCGACTATGGCGTGGTGCTCACCGCCGACGGTGCCGTGGACGAGCAAGCCACCCGTCAGCGCCGTTCTCAGGGGCGCTTAGTCGTCAACCCCGGCGGATTTCGCCACACAGTCCTCAGTAAAAACCGGCTGCCCGCTTGAAGCTGTCGGCGAGTACCAGATACTTTGCCGGCCACTTGCCCGCGCTGGGCAGTGGTGGCTGCGGGCGGCTGGACCTTGCGCCGGGGCCGTACGACGGAATGCTCCCGCCGGCCGTCGTGCTTGGCCCGCAACGGGATCCGGGCGCCGCCGGGCTGGCGCGTCACTTCGTTGATGAAGCCATACATGATGGTGGTAAACATGGTCAAATTCCTCGTCTGTCCAAGATCACTCAGGGGCTGACGATGGCCCGAGTGGGCCACCGTCAGCGCTATCGGCGATTTATTCGCGGTTGCCTAGTCGGTCTGGCGCCACATGCTGGGTCCTTGCCGTGCAATCCGCCCGTCGACGATTTCCGCGATCTGGCCCCGCGGAATGCCCAGATCCCGAAGCCGTGAATCCGACATCCGCGCGAGTTCAGCGATGGTCCGGCGTCGCTGTTGGAGAAGGCGAACCGCCGCCAGGCGATCGGCTGTCCACCCAATCCATGTGTCCAGGACCGAGGGCCGCGGGGCGGTCCCGACTGCCGGCGCCGGAAAGCCTGTGTTGAGCAGTAACTGGTTCGTTGTCATGTTATGTTTCCTTGTATAAAATGTGACGCAATCGACATTTCTGTCTACCGTTATTTGTAGTTGAATTATGGACTTAACCGCCTAATCTACAAACGACCTTTATTTGATGTCAGAATAGATTTTCTTGAGTGACGACTATGCCAGTACATCTGCCTTCCCTGAACGCCCTGCGTGCCTTCGAAGCGGCGGGCCGGCATTTGAGCTTCAGCAAGGCCGCCGAGGAGCTGCACGTCACGCCGGCGGCGGTGGGCCATCAGGTAAAGGCCCTGGAGCACGATCTCGGCACGGTGCTGTTCGAGCGCCTAAATCGCGCCCTGCAGCTGACGCCCGCCGGACAGTCCCTGTTGCCCGGGCTGAGCGAGGTTTTCTACCGGGTCACGGAAGTGGTGGAGACCTTTCGCCGTCGAGACGTCAACCGGCCCCTGACCGTGAGCATGCCGCCGTCTTTCGGCGCCGCCTGGCTGGTGCCGCGCCTGGAGCGTTTCCGGGACCGCCACCCGGACATCGATGTGCGCCTGGATGTGGACAATCGCATCGTCGACCTGCTCCACGACGACGTGGACGTGGGCCTGCGCTACGGGCTGGGTGACTATCCCGGCATGCGTGTGGATTGCCTGCTGTCCGAAGAGGTCTTTCCCGTCTGCAGTGCGCGTCTCATGGAGGGAGAACACCCGTTGCGCGAGCTGGAGGACCTGCGCTGGCATACGCTGCTGCACGTGGACGGCTATGTGCAGGACGATTACTGGCCGGACTGGAGCATGTGGTTGCACTCCGCCGGCATGAGCGACATGGAGGCTCGCCGGGGGCTGCACTTCAATCAGACCAGCCTGGCGTTGCAGGCGGCGGTGCGCGGCCAGGGTGTGGCTCTGGGCAGTCGCGTTCTGGCCGGCAATGACCTGGAGGAAGGCTGGCTGGTGCGGCCGTTCGCCCAGGGTGCGCGCATGTCCTTCGCTTATTACATGGTGTGTCCGGAGGCGCTGGCGGACGAGCCGCGCATCGCCGCATTTCGGCAATGGGTCATCGAGGAGGCCGCGGCCGCGGAAGCCAACCAGCCCGAATGATCCAGGCTAGTCGCCCAGGCGGGCGCCGCTCTCGGCATCGAACAGGTGCACGTGGGCGGGCTCTACGGTCAGGGCCAGGCTCTCGCCGGACTGAAGATGGCGCACGCCCGGGAGGCGCACGGTCAGATCCGTCCTGCTGGTGCCGAAATGTCCGTGCACGATGGTGTCGGCACCCAGGTGCTCCACCACGTCCACGTGCAGATGGGCGACGCCGTCCGCCGCCTGCTGCAGATGCTCGGGACGCAGGCCCAGGGTCACCGGGCGTCCCGCTTCGATGTTCGCCGACGGGCCGGTAAACGCCAGGCGTTCGCCGCCGGGAAGCTCGACACTGCCGCCATCGGCGCTGACCGATGCATCCAGAAGGTTCATGGACGGCGATCCGATGAAGCCTGCCACGAAAACGCTCGCCGGCCGCTCATAGAGCTCGATGGGTGTACCGATCTGCTCCACGTAGCCCGCGTTCAACACCATCAATCGGTGCCCCAGGGTCATGGCCTCCACCTGGTCGTGGGTTACGTAAATACTGGTGATGCCCAACCGTTCCTGGAGTTTCTTGATCTCCAGCCGCATCTGCACGCGCAGCTTGGCATCCAGGTTGGAAAGCGGCTCGTCGAACAGGAAAACGCTGGGCTCGCGCACGATGGCGCGGCCCATGGCAACACGCTGGCGTTGTCCGCCGCTCAGTTGCCGCGGCGAGCGTTTTAAAAACTCGCCGAGCTCGAGGATGTCAGCGGCCTTCTTGACCCGCTCCTCGATCTCACTTTTTGCCAGGCCGCGGATCTTGAGGCCGTAGGCCATGTTGTTGAACACCGACATATGTGGATACAGGGCGTAGTTTTGAAACACCATGGCGATGTCGCGCTGCGCCGGTTCCAGGTCGTTGACCACACGCTCGCCGATATGAATGTCTCCGGCGCTGATGGTCTCCAAGCCGGCGACCATGCGCAGCAACGTAGATTTTCCACAACCGCTGGGTCCGACGATGACCAGAAACTCGCCGTCGGCGATGTGGCAGTCCACGCCGTGGATGACCTCTTCTTCTTGGTAGGTCTTGTGGATATTGGCGAGTCGTACATCGGCCATCAGCGTGATTCCCCCGGCAGGCTACTTCTCGGTTTCTACCAGTCCCTTGACGAACTGGCGTTGCAGCACTATCACCACGAACCCCGCCGGCAACATCGCCAGGACGGCGGTGGCCATGGTGAGATTCCATTCTGGAATAGAATCCGCCACGTAAAGCATGCGCTGGATGCCCATGACGATGGTGGTCATGTTGGTTTCGGTGGTGATCAAAAGCGGCCACAGGTATTGATTCCCGCCGAAGATGAACAGGATCACCGCCAGCGCTGCGATGTTGGTGCGTGACAGGGGCAACAGAATGGTCATGAAAAAACGCATGGGGCCCGCGCCGTCCACCCGCGCCGCCTCCGCCAGCTCATCGGGGACGGTGAGGAAAAACTGCCGGAACAGAAATGTCGCGGTAGCCGAGGCGATGAGCGGCAGGATCAATCCCGTATAGGTATTCAGAAGACCCAAGTCCACGACCACCTTGTATGTGGGCAGAATCCGTACCTCGACGGGCAGCATCAATGTGAGAAAAATCATCCAGAAGCACGTCATTCGGAACGGAAAGCGGAAATAGACGATGGCAAAGGCGGATATGAGGGAAATCGCGATCTTCCCGACGACGATCCCCACCGCCATGACCAGGCTGTTCCACATCATGGTGCTGACGGGAACACCGCCGGCCGTTCGTTTTCCCGAAGCGAGTATGGTCGAGTAGTTTTCCATCAGTTGGTTGCCGAACCAGGGCTGCACGGTGGAAATGAGATCTTCGGTGGCATGGGTGGATGCAACGAACGCGATGTATATCGGAAAAACGATAATCACCAGACCCAGGAGGATGAAGGCGTGGGTCAAGAAAGTCAGTAGTGGCCTGTTCTCTACCATCAGTACTGCACCTTTCTTTCCAGGTAGCGGAACTGCACCACCGTCAGGCTGATAACGATGATCATCAGGATCACCGACTGTGCGGCCGAACCGCCCAAGTCGAGTCCCACGAAGCCATCGTTGTAAACCTTGTAGACGAGCGTATTGGTGGCGCCCGCCGGGCCTCCGGAGGTGACGGCGTGAATGATGCCGAAGGTATCGAAGAAGGCGTAAACCACGTTGACCACGAGCAGGAAAAATGTCGTCGGCGAGAGCAGTGGAAAGATGATGGTCCAGAATCGTCTCACGGGACCGGCGCCGTCGATGGCGGCAGCCTCGATCAGTGATTTCGGAATCATCTGAAGCCCGGCCAGGAAGAACAGGAAATTGTAGGCGACCTGCTTCCAGGCAGCGGCGAGCACCACCAGCAGCATGGCTTGATCGCCGTTCAGAACGTGGTTCCATTGGTAGCCCATGGAGTCCAACGCCAGGGCGATGATGCCGTTGGCGGGGCTGAACAGGAACAGCCACAGCACGCCCGCGACCGCCGGGGCCACGGCGTACGGCCAGAGTAGCGCGCTCTTGTAGAACGTTGCGCCCTTTATCACCCGGTCGGCCATGATGGCCAGCAGCAATCCCGATGACAGGGCGAGAAAGGTCGTGGAGACACTGAAAACGGCGGTGGTCCAGACCGATTCTCCGTACAGGGGATCGGTGAACAGTTCCTCGAAATTCTCGAACCAGACGAACTCGCTGCTGAGCCCGAAGGGATCTTCTATCAGCATCGACTGAAACAGAGCCTGACTGGCGGGCCAGATGAAGAATACCAACGTGATGATGATCTGGGGCGCCACCAGAACGTAGGGAAGCCAGGGACTTTTGAACGTCACGCGTTTCTGCATGAGTTCAACTCGTCGTTCGCAAGCTCGCTCGAATCGGGTACGAGACCGTCACACATGCTGGCGATCCCGTACCCGACAATCGGCTGCGATTACTTGTGGGCTCTTTCGAACTTACGCAGCAGCTTGTTGCCGCGTGCGACGGCATCGTCGAGTCCTTTCTGGGCATCTTTCTTACCCGCCCAGATGGCCTCCATCTCGTCATTGATGATATCGCGGATCTGCACGAAGCTGCCGAGTCGCAAGCCCTTGGAGTTTTCCGTCGGCGCCCTGGCGCTCATCTGGATGATTGCGACGTCGCGCCCTTCATTCTTCTTGTAATAGCCGGATCGCTCCGTCAGCTCGTAGGCGGCATTGGTGATGGGCACGTAGCCGGTGTTTTGATGCCAGAAGGTCTGTACGAAGACATCCGACATATAGTTCATGAACGCCGCGACACCCTTGTAGTCGCCTTCCGGGTTGCCTTTCAGGACCCAGAGCGTAGCGCCACCGATGATGCTGTTCTGGGGTGCACCCTTGACGGTGGACCAATAGGGGAGCTCCGCTGTGCCGAAGTCGAACTTGCTGCTCTTTCGCAGACCGCTGTAGTAGGCCGAGGAATTGATCAGCATCGCGCACTTGCCTTCGCCGAACAGCGGATTGCCGTCACCCCGGCGGCCGCCGTAGGTGAAGATTTTGTCCTTCTGCCAGTCCGCCAGCTGCCCGATGTGCTTCACGTGCAGCGGGCTGTTGAAAACGAACTCGGTGTCGAGGCCGGCGAAGCCGTTCTCCTTGGTGGCAAAGGGCACGTTGTGCCAGGCGCTGAAATTCTCCAGCATGCTCCAGGACTGCCAACCGATGGTGAAGCCGCACTCGGCACCGCCGGAAGCGATAATCTTTTTGGAGAACTCACCCATCTCTTCCCAAGTCTTGGGGGCGCGATCCAGACCGGCTTTGGCGAAAGCCTGCTTGTTCCAGAACACCACCGGCGTGGAGCTGTTGAAGGGCATGGACAGCAATTTGCCATCGGTGGTCGTGTAATAGCCGATAACCGCCGACAGATACCTGCTCTCGTCGAAGGGTATGCCCTGATCTTTCATCAGCTCATAGACCGGATAGATGGCGCCCTTCGCTGCCATCATGGTGGCGGTGCCGACCTCGAAGACCTGCATGATGTGGGGCGGTTTGCCGGAGCGGAAGGCCGCAATGCCGGCCGTCATGGTTTCGGTGTAGTTGCCTTTGTAGACCGGCTTGATGACGTAGTCCGTCTGGCTGCGGTTGAAGCCGGCGGCGATGTCGTTGACGGTTTCACCGAGGGCGCCGCCCATGGCGTGCCACCATTGGATTTCGGTGGCGGCATTTACGCCGCTGCTCGCGAGGGTGAGCATTACGCTCAGTCCGAGTCCGCGGAAAAGATGAATATTCATCGTGACCTCCATTTTCGCTGACGGACGCTTCGAAGTCTGTGGCATCCGACAGCTTGTTATTGTGTCAGCTTGTTAGTGCGTTCTTGTTGTCGGTGCCGAAGTGTGCTGGTGGGTTCAATACTTGGCCGCCATACTAACGCAAGCGCGCGCCGGCTCCTACCGACACCGATCAAGGTGAGAATCGAGCTCGCCCAGATGCTTGATGGTCGGTACATTTGCCGCCGTCGGCGAATCGCCTCGATGCAGGTGCACCGCCCGTATTCCTGCCAACCTGGCGCCGTGGTAGTCGGCATCCAGACTATCCCCCACATGCAACGTGGTGTCCGCGGTGGCGCCCATGGTTTCCAGCGCCTGACGGAATATGCGCGCATCGGGCTTGGCGGCGCCGCAGCCGGTGGAATAGACCACAGTGTCGAGCAGCGACTCGAACCCTAACTCGTGCAATATGGGTGGCAGGCGCGAGTCGAAATTGGAAATCACGGCCACGCGCAAATCCCCGCTCGTGTGCCCGGCGCAATGCCTCATGGGCTTCCGGATACGCACGCCAGGCCCCGGCGCCGGCGTAGTGGGTGAATAGCGCGTCGAAGTACTCGTCGAACCTGGGAACGTCTCCGGCCGGCCGGACAACGCGTGCCACCAGCTCGTGCCACCAGGCCCGCTCTGCACGAAGGCGCGCCGCTTCGTCCAGTCCGGGGAACGCCATGGGTGGCATGGTGGGAAATACTTCGCGAAAGCCTACGGCCAGGGCCTCTGGGGAAAGGCTCGCGCCCCAGTCCCTGGCGAATCGCGCATAGGTCTCGCCCACCGGTTCGGCAACTCCCATGAGGGTGCCGGCGGCGTCGAAGGTGATGGCCTGGATGGCGTTCTTCTTTCCCATGTCAGCGCCGCAGTCGCCTGGCGAGCAGTATCGCGACCACCAGGCAGGCCGTCGTTACTGCCCCGAATATGGGTGCCGCCAATTCCCACGTGCCGGTCATATTGAAGGCCTGGGCAAGCAACACCGGGCCGATCAATACGCCCATGTTACGCCCGGTCATGACGATGCCGAAAGCGCGCGCGGTACCGTGTCCGCGCCCCAGAACAACGCTGGGCATGGCGAACAGGCAGGTGGGCACGACGCCCGCCCCGGTGCCGTACACCACCAGTGACACCACGCCGCCGACGCCGCCACCGGTTACCGGCAGCAACCACCAGACCGCGGCCTGGGTGACCAGCGCGCCAATGAGCAAGCTTCCCACGGGCAGCCCGCGCTGAAGTGCCAGGCCGGTGATGACGCACACCACCATCACCAGGGTCACGGGGATGGCGTAACCCCATTGGGCGTGGGTGACGGTGAGCCCGTGAACTTCCACCAGATACTGGGGCAGCCAGGTCATGTACGCGAAGTACTGACCGGACCACAGCATGAAGAGCACGCCGGTGAGAATCAGCGCGCCACGCTGTTGCGGCGTGATGTCGTCCTCTGCGGCGGGCTTGTCCGTCTTCGCCCCGAGGTTTGGTGCGAGTACCACGCGCCCCGAGCTTCGATTGACCAGTGTCCAGACGAAAAACACCGCCGTGGCGCCCATGCCCACATACCACAGCAAGCGCCAGCTGCTGATGGCCATGGCCAGCGGCGCGAGAAAGGTGGCGGTCAGCTGACCCACGGGTATCCAGGTAGCCAGCAGTCCGGCCACCAGGGGCAGGGAACGCTGGCTTGCATTGGCATTGGCAAGTGCCGCGCCGCCGATGGCGAGCACCGCGAAGGCCACGCCTTCCAGGCCGCGGGCCGCCAGCACCAGCCATCCGGATTCCGGGCGCACCAGCGCCAGCCCATTGCCGAGAATCATCAGTGCCAGGGCCCAGAGGATCAGCGATCCGGCCCCGCGACGTTGAATCGCGCCACCGAGGGGGATGGAAAGCACCAGGCCGAAGAGGGCGTAAATGGACATGAATCCGCCGGCCAGGATCCGATCGTAACCGTAATCCGCCAGCAGCACGGGCAGTACCACCGGTAACTTGAACTGCTGATAGGCCGCCAGAAAAGCCAGCCCCAAGCCGAAAGCAACGCCGCCGATCCTGGTTCGCATGCCTAATGGTGCCTGATGGGAGATGTCCCCATTACCATACTTCAAGCACTTAAGTATTGGGGAGTGTCCCCAATACTTAAGTGCTTAGGTATTGGGGAGTGTCCCCAATACTTTACAGGGGTGCGAAGTGTGCGCTGAAGTGGCGCAGCATGGGGGGTTGTTCGACGATGCGGTAGCCGGCGAGGCTGTCGCGATTTTTGAAAACCTGGATGATGGCCTCGACCACGTAGTCCATGTGGCTTTGGGTGTAGACACGCCGGGGGATGGCCAGGCGCACCAGCTCGTTGGGCGCGGCGAGATCCTCGCCGCTGTCGCTGTCGTTGCTGCCGAACATGACGCTGCCAATCTCCACGGCGCGGATGCCTGCTTCCTGGTAGAGGGCTACCGTGAGCGCGATCCCTGGAAACTCCAACGGCGGGATGTGCGGGCAGAAGCTGGCGGCGTCGATGTAGATGGCGTGTCCGCCCGGTGGTTGCACGATGGGCACGCCGGCTTCGGCAATGTGCTGGCCCAGGTAGCCGGTGGAAACGATTCGGTAGTGTTGGTAGTCGTGCTCCAGCGCCTCGTAGAGGCCGATGGAAACTGCTTCCAGATCACGTCCGGCGAGCCCGCCGTAGGTGGGGAAGCCCTCGGTGAGGATCAACAGGTTGCGTTCCTCCCGGGCGAGCTGCTCGTCGTTGCCGGCCAGGAATCCGCCGATGTTGGCCATGCCGTCTTTTTTCGCCGACATGGTGCAACCGTCGGCGTGGGAAAACATTTCACGGGCGATATCGATGAGAGTGGCGTCGCCGTAGCCGTCTTCCCGCTGCTTGATGAAGTAGGCGTTCTCGGCGAATCGGCAGGCGTCGATGTACAGCGGCACGCCGTGCTTGCGGCAGATTTCCGAGCTTGCACGAATATTGGCCATGGATACCGGTTGACCGCCGCCGGAATTGTTGGTGATGGTCAGCATCACCAACGGCACCTGGTCCGACCCGCGCTCCTCGAGTACCCGTGCAAGAGCTTCCAGATCCATATCGCCCTTGAACGGATGCCGATGGCTGAGGTTTTTCGACTCCGAGCAGGGCAGGTCGACGGGGTCGGCGCCCAGATAGGCGATATTCGCCCGTGTCGTGTCGAAGTGACCGTTGCTCGGGACTGTTTGCCCGGCACTGCACAGGGTGCTGAAGAGAATACGCTCCGCCGCTCGGCCCTGGTGGGTGGGGATCACATGAGAAAAACCAAAAATATCCTGTACGGCTTTCTCGAATCGAAAGTAGCTGTCGCTGCCCGCGTAAGATTCGTCGCCGCGCATGATGCCCGCCCACTGGGCGGCACTCATGGCGCCGGTGCCGCTGTCGGTCAGCAGATCGATGAGGACGTCGCGGGCCGCGAGCAGAAAGACATTGTAGGACGCCGCCCGGATGAGCCGCTGGCGCTCATCCCTGGACGTCATGCGGATGGGCTCGATGGCTTTTATGCGAAAAGGCTCGATGATCGTACGCATGGTTCGACCGGAGTTGTTGCAAGTCCCCCGATCATAGCCCTTTGACGGGGTCTTGCCGATCAGCTTGGCCGATCAGCTTGGCCGATCAGATGGCGGCGATGCGACGGCGCTGCTCGTCCAGTCCGCTCCAGAACGCCGCGACGCCATCGAGTATCTCCTTGCCGGTTTCGATGAACGCGTCGTGGTCCACTTCGCGATGGAAATAGAGCTCTTCCAGCTCTTCCTGGGTGTGTTGCGCGTGTTGGCCTTCGATGCGCGCGTGCCAGGTGAAGAACGCCAGGGGCAGGGGGGATTCGACGCCTTCGTTGTATGCCACGAAGCCGGTGACCAGCTCATCCCAGAATCCCGCGGCGGCCCAGTTCTCCACCGCGTAACTGGCAGCCTGGGCGGTCATGTAATCCTCACTGCCGTAGAGTCGGATCAGTTCGTCACAGAAGAACAGGGTGGACTCTGTGCCGTGAACGCGCCGGCCCATGTCCTCGAAGGCGAGACCGAGTTTCTCCGCGATGCGCAGCAGCCATTCGAAATGCGCCGCGCGGAAACGGAACACACCGCCGTCGACGGTGCCTTCGGTGGAGACCAGCTCCGCATCGCCGTGACGCTCGGTCTCGGGATCGTCGATGGGTGCACTGTTGTTTGCGGCCGAGTTGAATACCACGCCGATTTCGTTGGCGAGGATTTCCTTGGATGCGCGCATGCCCTCCAGGGTGTCGGCATTGAGGGTTTTCTGCAGCTGCGCGACCAGGAATTGATTGGAGAACACCGAGAACTGCACGATGAAGTTCATGATCTGCTCATGGCTTTTGTGGCCATGCTCGAACCATGCCGTGTAGGTGTTGTTGGTGATGATGGGGTGGCGCAGCAGCTCGGCGTCGATGCGGGTCTGAAAGGCGAGAAAGCGCCGCCCCGTTTCGATGCTGTAGCCCTCACGGCCATCAGCAATAGCGCGCAGGCTGGCCTCGGTGAGCCCGTCGAGCGCATTGTTGCGGGCGAAGCTGTCCAGCTCCGGGTGGGTTGCGACGCTCATGGCTGAATTCCTGGCGATTGATCTCTAATAACGACATACAACCGGCATTCCTTTAGGTCCCGGAGGAGGGCGATGGTTGCGGGTGCGATGGACTTCACACGCGGGGATTCGCGAGCAAGGCCGCCCCTACCGGGTGGCGGGGGGAGCAGCCGGGGCGATTTCCTGGTCGATGGCGCCGAACACCGAATTGCCGTCCTCGTCGAGCATCTCGATATGAACCCGATCGCCGAATTTCAGGAATGGCGTTGCCATCTGGCCGGTCTCCAGCAGCTCCAGGACGCGCTTTTCCATCAGGCAGGCGCAGCCCCGGGTGGCGTCCTGATTGGACACCGTGCCGGAGCCGATGATGCTGCCGGCTCCCAGGCGGCGGCTCTTGGCTGCATGGGCGATCAGCCGGTCGAAGCCGAATTGCAGATCCTCACCGGCCAGCGGTGCGCCCACGGTCTCGCCGTTCACGCGGCAGGTGAGGGGCAGGTGTAGGCGACAATCCCGCCACAGGTGTCCCAGCTCCGCCGGCGTCACCGCCACCGGCGAGTAGGCGTTGGCGGGCTTGCCGTGGACGAAGCCGAAGCCCCTGGCGAGCTCATCGGGGATGAGATTACGCAGCGACACGTCGTTGACCAGCATCAGCAGCTTGATGTGATCGCCGGCCGCCGTTGCCGCCACACCCATGGGTACGTCGTCGATGATGACGGCGATCTCGGCCTCGAAATCCACCCCCCAGGCCTCGTCACCGGCGAGGACCGGATCCCGCGGACCCTAAGGAGCTGTCCGAGCCGCCTTGATACATGAGGGGATCGGCCAGCATGTGGGCCGGCATGTCCGCGCCGCGGGCCCGGCGCACCCGTTCCAGATGACTGAGATAGGCGCTGGCGTCGAGCCATTGATAGGCACGCGGGAGCGGTGCTGCCAGATCCCGCGTGTCCAGGGCGGAACCCATCGCCCCATCGCCGTTCAGCGAGCTGTATACGTCCTCCAGACGCGGTGCCATCCGCGCCCAGTCGTCCAGGGCGGCCTGCAACGTGGCCGCCACATCCGGCACGGCGACGGCGCGCTGCAGACTTTTGTCCACCACCACCAGCGTGCCGTCGCGGCCGCCGGACTTGAGCGATGCCAGCTTCACCCGTGGTCGGACTTCCAGCTGTCCACGTAACCCTTCCACTCGGCGAAAGCCAGGGGTGCGGCAACTTCCAGTGCATCCCGTGTATCGATCATGACGGCGACCTCATCGGTCTGCTCGCGCGCCGCCTTCTCTCCGGTCGCCAGCGCCTTGGGATGGGGCCCGTGGGTGATGCCCGCCGGGTGCACCGTCATCATGCCGGGATGGATGTTGTCCCGGGAGAAGAACTCGCCACGATGATAGAAGATGACCTCATCGTAATCGTCGTTATTGTGAAAGAACGGAACCTTGAGCGCGCCCCGGGTCGGTTTCGATGGGTCGTGGGACAAAGGTGCAGACGACGAATCGACCCGCGACGAAGGTTGTGTGCACGGAAGGAGGGATATGGTAGCGGTGACTCATGATTGGCCGAATGTCCCGCCAGTTGAGACGCACCGGCGCCAGCGTGCCATGCCAGCCGATGGCGTCCAGGGGGTTGAACGGATAGGTGATGGTGCCGAGCTCACCGCGGCGTTTCACCGACACGCGCCATTCCTCCTCGGATTGCTGATCGCGAAAGGCCTGGTCCATTGCCGGCACGTCCAGGACCGCCGGATCGAATACCGCATGATCGCCGAGGATGCCTTTTTCCGGCAGCTTGTAACTGCTGTTGCTGGCCTCGATCATCAGCAGCGATGTCACCTCGCTGATCTCGAGCCGCCACATGGTGCCGCGGGGCAGCAAAATGTAGTCGCCGTCGCGAAAGCTCAGATGTCCGTAGTCACAATACAGATCGCCGCTTCCCTGGTGCACGAACAACAAGTCGTCACCGTCTGCGTTCCGGACCAGGTGATCCATGCTTTGAGTGCAATGCCAGAAACGCATACGCGTGTGCACGTTTCCCACCAGGGCAACCGCGTTCCAGGGTGAGGCGCCTTCCGCATCGAGCTTCTTGGTATCGAAGGCGCGGGGCAGGCAGGCACCCGCCACGTGAGTCCATCCGGTGGGCGGATGACGGTGGTACATTTGCGTCGCGGGGCCGAAGAATCCTTCCTTGCCGAGCTCGCGTTCGTAGGAATTCGCGGGAAGATCCGCGTGTGCCTGACGTGACGTTTGTCCTTCGGATCTGGGGAAAGAGATCCATCGCGCGTTCGCCATCTCAAATTACCCCACGTGCCATCTGATCGCGCTCGATGGCTTCGAACAGGGCTTGAAAATTTCCCCTCTCCGAATCCTTCGTTGCCCTTGCGCTGGATGATCTCGAAAAAAATCGGTCCGATGACGGTTTCGGTGAATATCTGCAGCAACAATCCCTGGCCTTTTTCCGGCGCGCCATCGATCAAGATCCTGTGCTCCTGCAACCTGTCCAGGGCTTCGCCGTGACCGGGAACGCGGTCGTTGACGGCCTGGTAATAGGAATCGGGTACGTCCATGAATTTGATGCCGTTGGCCGCCAAGGTCGCTACCGTCGCAAAGATATCGTCGCTGGCAAGCGCTATGTGCTGAATGCCTTCGCCTCTGTAGGCTTCCAGGTATTCCTGAATCTGGGATTTGCGATCCGAGGGTTCGTTGATGGGTATGCGGATCTTGCCGCAGGGGCTTGCCATGGCGCGTGACTTCAGCCCGGTGACCTTGCCCTTAATGTCGAAGAATCGGATCTCCTGGAAATTGAACAGCCGCTGGTAGAAGCCCGCCCACTCATCCATGCGCCCGTGGTGGACGTTGTGGGTGAGATGGTCGATCTGACCGAGGCCGGCGCCCCGGGGATGGCTTGGCACGCCTTGCTCGGCGACGAAGTCCACGTCGTAGATGGAACGATCACCGTATCGATCCACCAGGTAGATCAAGCTCTCGCCGATGCCGCGAAGGGCGGGAATATTGAGCTCCATGGCGCCCACCGGTCCCTGGTGGGACTCCGCCCCGCGCTTCAAGGACTCTGCGAGGGTGAACCCGGCGTCGGCCACCCGTATGGCGAAGGCGCACAGCCGACGGTCCGTGCACTCTGGCGAAGGCCCGGGCGAAGCTGTCGGGCTCGTGGTTGACGATGAAATTGACGTCGCCCTGGCGGTACAGGACGACGCGCTTCGAGCGGTGCCGGGCGACGACCAGGAAGCCCATGTTTTTGAACAGGTCATCCAGCAGCTCGGGATCGGGGGCGGTGTATTCGACGAACTCGAATCCGTCGGTGCCCATGGGGTTGTCGGATGTGGCGGCCACGGGAGTGTCCCCAGCGATGTGCGTGTAGGCTAACTATAGACGGTTCAGCGGGTGCGGCGGCGCTCGGCCAGAACCTCGGCGCCGATACGAAAAAAGCGTATTGGCTCTGGAAACCCCTTGAGCTCCGCACTTTCCTCCCGCGCAGCTGTGTCGGCGAGCAAGCGCGCGACTTCTCCGTCGGCGGCGAATTCCGGTGACAGGACGATGTCGCCGCCGGTGCTCTGACCCTCCAGACGCGCCGCCTTGTTGGCGGCGCTGCCGTAGTAGTCCAGTCGATTGTTCAACGTTACCGAAATGCAACGCCCCAGGTGCAGGCCGAGCTTGATGATAACCGGCTCCTTGCCCGAGTCGTGATTGAAGCGTTCGATGTCGTCCTGGATTTGAAGTGCGCAACGCAGTCCGTCGGCGGGGTTCACGTACACTGCCATGATCGCGTCGCCGATAGTCTTGACGATGGCACCATCGTGCTCGCGCACGGCTTTGCCGAGAATGGCGAAGTGCTGGCGCACCAGTGCGTAAGCTTTTGGATCGCCGATACGCTCGTAGAGGGCCGTGGACCCCTTGAGGTCGGTGAACATGATGGTGATGTGGTCTATCTCCACGTCATCACCCGGCCTCAGCACGTCGTCGTCGAACAAGTCACGAAAGGCCTGCATGGCGGTCACTCGCTTGGCCGTGAGCGCATCGCGCATCCAGGCATTTTCTTCGATGATTAGAGTACGCGAACGATGGGATGCGTTTTCCAGGGTGATCATGCCGTCCGCGGATGCTTCGCCCAGGGAAACGTCGTCTTCGCCGACGATGAGCCTCGGAAAGGCGCCAGCCTGCCAGTCGAATGTCTTCTCGGCGCCAGGCTCGAGGGTACGCACACGATAGCGGCCGTGCTCCGGTTGCAGCGCAATCTGGCGTTGCTCCCCCGGAGACAGGGTCAGCTGCACCTTGATATGCGGGGTGCTCGCCGGGCCGAACAGGCAGTACTCGCCGCTTTCCAACGGCCGGATGCTGTTGGCGGGATGAAAGGCGAGCTCGACATTGTTGGCGTAGTCACGCTCGTAGTCGATGTTGCAGGACCCGCAATGGGCACCTCTTGGCAGCTCGTCCAGTGCCAGCACCGTGCCCTTGCCCACCTGGCAACGGGGGCAGAGCAGATCCCAGCGCAGACGCAGAAGTCCCTGCTTGACCGCCTCCAGGCACAGCTCGATGGCGTGCCGCTGGGGAACCCCCCAGGAACGGGCCAGCTGCAGGGGACGAATTGTCCAGACGTCGACCTCCTGGCGCGTGAGCACGTGCTCGGACAATCGTGCCGCGAGCCCGTGGCCGTGGGGCGTCGCCTCGATACGGGCGTCCATGTCTGCCGTGCGATCCCGGGCGCCGGGGGTCAGGCGGGGGCTTTTGAAATCGAACTCCGTGTCCCGCCTGCCACGGGCGAACTCCCGTGCGCTGTCGGCCAGCGGCGCGAAAGTGCGGCCGATTCGGGCGAAGAACCCCGTGGCCAGCAGCAGCCGGCCCAACAGGTTGCGCGGCGCCACGTCCACGGTGTATTCGCAGCGGCAACCGCCGGGCTCGGGAAACAATCGCAGGGTGGCGCAAAGATACGCCAGGGGGCCGTTGCGAAACACGCGGCAATGCTCGAACCATTGCCGATCCACCCAGTTGACCGGCTTCTCTTGCCACTCCAGGCGAAACGGCCCCATGCGCGCCCGGGCCAGGAACTCCACCGATCCGTCTTGCCGCGGTGTTTCGATGATCGTGTGTTGGGGAAGGTCAGCAGCCTCGTTGAAGCGCGCGGTATCCGAGAGCACCGGCCATATGGCTTCCATCGGGCTGTCGAATCGCCATATCCAGGTGTTGCTTCTATTTCCTTGTTTGCTTGACGCGTTGTCCATTGCGCTTCACCCTTTGCCCTGATGTATCCAGCGGCGCCAATACGAATTTCGCTCCTATCATCAACCCGAATCGGGGTTCTTGGCACGCTCGTGGCGCTGGCCGGATGCGCGAGTTACCCCGATTGGCGTGCTGACGAGCGCGACGCCGTCGCGGCGCCTGCTCCCAGCGACCGCTTCCTGCTGCCGGCGGACGGTGCCGACGTGGTCGGTCATGTGCAGGTTACCGTGGCCCGCCACCAGGATACTTTGCACGATATCGCGCGGTACTACGATCTCGGTTACCAGGAGATCGTCGCCGCCAACCCCGGCGTGGACCCGTGGCTGCCGGGGCAGGGCACCCAGGTGATTTTGCCCACCCAGTTCGTGTTACCGAAGGGCAAGCGCGAAGGTCTGATCCTGAATCTTGCTTCCATGCGCCTGTATTACTTTCCCAAGCCCGCCAACGGCGAGGCGCCGGTGGTGATCACACACCCCATCGGCATCGGCCGGGAAGGATGGCAGACGCCGGAAGGACCCTCCCGCATTATCCAGAAAGTGGTGCGGCCTTCCTGGACCGTGCCCGCATCGGTCTTGAGAGAGTATGCCGAAAAGGGCGAGCCACTGGAGCCAATCGTGCCGCCCGGGCCCGATAACCCGCTGGGAAGCCATGCCATGCGCTTGAGTCTCCCCGGCTACCTGATTCATGGCACCAACAAGTCCTATGGCGTGGGCATGCGGATCAGTCACGGCTGTGTGCGCCTCTACCCGGAAGATATCGCGCGGTTGTTTCCCCAAGTCCCCATAGGCACCAGCGTGCGCATTATTAATGAGCCCTACGTGGCCGGGTGGCGGGACGGGCGGCTCTATCTGGATGCTCACCAGCCGCTCTCGGAGGAGGCGGCCCAGTCGGGCAGGAAGCTCCTGGCTCTGGAGCAGGCTTTGGCGGTGAGGGCTGCTTATGAAAAAGTGGCCATCGACTGGCCGCGGGCGCGAAGCGTGGCCAACGACGCCCGCGGCATTCCCGTTCCCATCTCCAGCGGCAGCCCGGATCTGGCCGGCTTGCTGGCCCGGGCTCCGCGGGTACCCAGCGAGCCCTACTGGGCGGCAGCGGACTATGCGGATCTTTGAGAACTACTGAGTAGTGAACTCCTTAGCCGGCGGGGCCTTGTTCGGTTCCACCATGCGGATGCGCATGCCGCTGTGAGTCGTATCGGCGTATTCGAAGCCGCGCAGGCGGCGGCCTTCGAGGCCTGATTCGGGATTTTTGTAGGCCTGGTTTTTCTTCAGCAGCAAGACCGCGGATTCATCGATTTCCTTATCCGGCGTCCGGTTGCAGGTATTGGCGTAGGTCCAGCTGCCGTCCGCGGCCTTGTACTTGCAGAGCGCGAACGCGGTGTTCGAGAAAGCGAATAGAGCGAATGCGGCGATCAGCGTGGGCTTCATGTCACCCCCTCCGGTGTGATCCCGGACTATCGGCAGGATTCTACCCTAAATAGGCGCGCATCTGCCCCGTGACCACGCCCTGAATCCGGACCCGTTCCGGCGCGTAGCTGAGCGGCGCCAGCGTCGGATTGGCGGGGTGCAGCATGCAGGTCGAGGGAGTCTGCTCGCTACGCTTCAGGGTCGCCTCCTCGCCGTCGATGAGGGCCACGACGATGTCACCGTCGCTGGCGTGATCCCGTTGCTCGATCACCACCCAGTCGCCGTCCAGGATGCCCTCGTCGATCATGGAATCGCCACGCACCTGGAGCACATAGCAACGGCCCTTGCCGCGCAGTTGCTCGGGTACCTCCAGGGCTTGGGGATTCTCCAGCGCCTCGATGGGGTGCCCGGCGGCGATGCGCCCGAGCAGGGGCAGGCTGGCGAGGTGGGCCTGGCCCGGTTCGCGCAGACGCACGCCCCGCTGCTTGCCCGACAGGGGCTCCACATGGCCGGCTTTCACCAGCGCTTGAATGTGCTTGTGCAGTGAGCCCCGGGAACGCATTCCCAGTTCCCGGCAAAGCTCGTCCAGGGTGGGCGGATGTGCCTGGAGCTCGCGGCCTTCCCGCAAGTGCTCGAGGATGGTCCGCTGGCGACGTGTCAGTGGTTGCACTTTGTAACCCCTTGATTCTACTGGGTTGGCTAGCACAATAAATCCCCTCTACTTCAATCACTTACCAGCACTGCAACCCTATGCAGTCAGTTGCAATCTTGCTGTCCCTTGCATAGAATTGCACCGGAAACGCTAGCCACAGGAGGCTTGGCTGGCAGCTCTCAAACCAACTGACCTATCGTCGGTTGCTCGAAACGGAGGCAGG
>PVMK01126093.1_pt1 | contig 32998 bp, 29 predicted proteins | sample 1853481 | NCBI WGS metagenome assembly PVMK01 (sample SAMN08533507, study PRJNA380276) | Marine sediment metagenome, whole genome shotgun sequencing project.
GTTTGACCTGGTCTGGATGCTTGAAAGTCAAACGGATTTTGTGAAAATTTATGACCTGCTGGACTGGCGTCAAAACCGGGGAGACCGGCAAAAAACCGTTGCCTGATTCCCACGAAATTTTTGATCAAACACGTGAATCGGGTACTGACAATTTAACTTTTTCAACGAAGCAGTTTAATACGGACTCTGCTCTAGACCGCAGCAACCTCCCCCCAGGACAATAGTGCCCCTGCCCTGGTATTGACAAGTTAACTAATTTTCGAGGATAAAGTGGATAATAAAATACTATTATTTCAATTATTCTCATCCGTTGTGGGTTTTCACTACCGCTATTTCGATAATGCACAGTTCGTTATGTCGTTCTTGCCCAAGCATGCAAGTTAACTTGGCAGTACCGCTTTTATACTACAAGGTCAAGTTGCAACCTGTACAAGTAAAAGAAGTCCATCTGCGCGCATGCGCGGGGACAGGCCTACTCCCCCGGTAACTCCGGGATGTTCTCCATCAGGACCGGAATGTCGTCGTTCTCTTCATGGTGAGGAACATCGTCAGATATGCCCAGGGGTTCAAGATCGTTGCGGGTCCACCAGTACCAGAAACCCTGCTCGCGCAGCCAGCTAACCACCTTGTCCATGCTGATCCATTCACGGCCGGCACCTCGGGCGTTGTACACCCGGATCAGCTGGGCGTCGATATAGACTGCCACCGCCCAGGCAAAGGGATGGCGATCCTGGTCACCGTATCCACCACCCTGGTGGGTGCGAGGAATTCGGTAGATTATGGCGTATTCACCCAGCCTGCCGGCCTCCCTGATGGAAGCCAAGTCGGCCTGGGTGACAGCTCCGGCAATTCCCAGGGATACATCTTGATCCATAGTGTTGACAAATTCTCTTTTCGGAGCTACATTATGGACCAAGGTGTATTCAATAACAATGGTGTCACCGATATCTGTTGTTGTTTACCGAAATTGACTAAATGATGTCCCAAGGAGACATATATCATGGCTAAAAAAGTTTCACCTGTACCCAAGGGGTACCGTACAGCCACCCCATGCCTGGTGGTTACCGATGTTAACGCGGCTGTGGAATTCTACAGCAATGCCTTCGAGGCAAGCGTATTGACCCTGACCAATGACCCCACCAACACCGTGCCGGTTCACGCCGCAATCAAGGTTGGTAATTCCATTATCGTATTGCAGGTGGAATCACCTGAGGCCGGAATTTTCGCTCCGGTTTCCCTCGGCAACCAGGGCAGCCAGACTCACCTGTACGTCGAAGACTTTGACAGCTTCTGGTCGACCGCACTGGGTAATGGGGCGACTCCCGTTGCCGATCCGGTTGATGCATACTGGGGCGATCGCACCGCAACCCTGATTGACCCGTTCGGACACTGCTGGACAGTAGCGAGCCGTGTCGAACATGTCTCGAGGCAAGAAGTTCAGAAACGCTCAGCGGCTATTTACCTGCCTGCCGCCGTGGTTGAACCGGTTACCGAGCTGGAAATGCCCGCACAACCCGTGCTGGAAGGCGAATTCGACCAGGATATCGCCGCCTGAATGAGGCCTTACAAACTGGGGTTCCCTGAATCCTGACAGAGGCGTGTCCCGGGTGACACGCCAGGCTTTAACAATTCCCGGGTTACACCGGGAATTGAACCAAAAATTAACAATAAAAATGGCGGCAAGCTTATGAGCTGGGTGCACCAATCCGCGATCAAGCAGAGAGCAGCACTGGACCGGGGTGAAATTTCGTCCCTCGGTTTACTGGAAGAAACAATACACCATACCGAACAGCTGTCACCCTATATCAATCCAGTTGCCGTGGGTCTCTATGATCGGGCTCGCGCCGCCGCGATTGCTGCAGACCGGCGACTTGCCCGGGGCAAGCGTAGTCCGCTCTGTGGAATACCGATCACCATAAAGGACTCCCAGTGGCTTCGCGGCGTGCCCTGTGCAAACGGCTCTTCGAGTCTCGCTGATTTTGTTCCAGACAAGACTTCCGCGGCTGTACAGAGACTCGAAGATGCCGGTGCAGTCATTTTTGCAAAAACCACCTGCCCGGAGTTCAGCCTCACCGGAATTACAGAGTCCGCTCTTTATGGGCGCACCTCCAATCCCTGGGACGTGACACGAACTCCTGGCGGCTCGTCCGGCGGGGCCGCCGCCGCGGTTGCCGCGGGTATGGGCAGCCTTTCCCTGGGCGGCGATGGCGGCGGCTCCATCAGAATTCCGGCGGCATTTTGCGGGATCACGGGATTCAAACCCAGTCATGGCATGGTACCGCGGAGACCCGCTTTTCCGACCTGGGAATCGATCATTTCCTATGGACCAATGGCGCGCTCGGTGGGCGATGCACGGCTGATGTTTGATGTACTGGCCGGTACTGATTCCTTCCAGAGTAACGCCACCGAACCTAACCCGGATGACCTGCGAATCATCGTGTCAGAAGATCTCGGATTTGCGCCCATTGACGGTGACGTCCGGGATATTTTCCGTGAGGCCGCGTATCGAATTGAATCATCTGGAATCACTGTGCTGCGAGACCATCCCGGGCTGGGCTCTTCGGTGGTGACATGGGCAATAATCGCCACATATGACATGTGGCAGTACAAAGGGGCAAGTTCGGGGCCAGCCCCCGAGGTCGACGACCGGGTAGAGCCGGAGTCCGGCCATTTAATTGGCGACCATGCCAGGGGGTTCATCGACTTTGGCAGCACATTCAACGAAGACGACTTTGCCGATGCGCAGCAGCGACGGACAGAAATCCATGATACTTACATGGATATGTTCAGGCGCAATCGTTCGTCAATTCTGGTCACTCCTACCCTGGGTTGCGAGGCATTCAGGCACGGCACCATACACCCGCTGTCGCTTGGCACCCGGGAAATCACATACCCCTGGCTGGACTGGGCCGGTTTCCTGTACGATGCAAATCTCGCCGGAATGCCTGCATGCAGCATTCCCATGGGAACCGGAAACGAGGGAATGCCGCTGTCACTACAGGTGACCGGTCCTCCCGGCACAGACCTGGAGGTACTGAAAGCTGCCCGCAGAATCGAATCCGTGCTGGAGTCGCAACCGACTCTTCGTGCCCATCATTTGGCGGGGGCCGCTGACATCTCCTTGCCCCAACACATCCCCACGGAAGCGGGGACCTTCCAAACGCCACACTGAATTCAACAAGATCCCCACTTTCGTGGGGACAGGCGCGGGGATCTTGTTTAAGGTTCCCCGGAATTTAACAGATTCCCACTTTCGCGGGGACGGGGCGGGGACGGGGCGGGGACTGACCCCTCGCCGATATCCTCGAGCCAGATGTCCGGTCTCTCCTCTGTGAATCGTGCCATCAGCACCTTGCATTGCGTATCGTCGACCAGGATCACCTCAACTCCGTGTTGACGAAGGAATTCAATGTTGCCGGCAAAATTAACATCCTCGCCTACAATTACCCGGCGGATTCCAAAATGCAGGATGGCCCCGGCGCACATCATGCAAGGGCTGAGGGTGGTGTACAAATCAACACCATCATAGCTGTCCATGACACCGGCATTGCGGAGGCAATCTGTTTCTCCATGCATAACCGGATCCTCTTCCTGAACCCGCTTGTTGCGTCCCCTGGCGATGATCTCACCGTCACGGACCATTACCGCACCCACCGGAACGCCGCCCTGCTCGAAGCCCTCGAGCGCCTCGCGGTAGGCCTCATCAAGAAATGCATCGCTATTCATTGACGATCACCGTCCCCGCCCCCGCGGGGACAGGGATATCAACGAACTCAACCTCAATGTTGTTTTCCTGCAGGAATGTGACAGGTTCACTGGAGGTTGGCGGCATGCCAATGGCAATCCTTCCGACCGAAAACTGGACCAGGGTTCCCGCCACCAGCATATCCGGGTAGCGGGTGGTATACAGGGTCAGTTTTCGGTGGTCGCTGCGCCGTCCAGCCTGGCGAATACAATCCATCTCGGCTACGGCTATCGGATCATTGAGTTCCCGCACCCGGTTGCGGCTGCTGGCGATGACCTCGCCTTCCTTTACCAGTACCGCCCCTGTGGGCTCATCACCATGATCTTTGCTTACACGGGCATTATCGACCGCCAGCTCGAATATTTCATTCTTGTTATAGTACTGACTCAAATTGGTTAACCCCGTGCCGGCATTAATGTGTAATAATTCTTGGATCACTATGGGCGCACATCAAGTGTACCGCATATCGAGTCTGATACAACACGAGCCTAAATGAGTCAAATCTGAAAATGAAAGCAACCGTCGTTGACCACCCCCTGATCCAGCACAAGCTTACCCTGATGCGGCGTAAGGAGACCCCTACCAGCCATTTTCGCCAGCTGGTAAACGAGATTGCCATGCTGCTTGGCTATGAGGTTACCCGCGACCTGGCATTGACCGACAGAGCCATCGAGACCCCCCTGGAAGCAATGAACTCGCCGGTGCTGGCGGGCAAGAAACTGTGCTTCGTTTCCATTCTGCGGGCAGGAAACGGCCTGCTCGACGGCATGCTGGCGCTGATGCCTTCGGCCCGGGTCGGACACGTGGGCCTGTATCGCGATCCGACTACGCTGGTTGCGGTGGAATACTATTACAAGGTACCCCAGGATATCCAGGACCGCCTCGCCATTGTGGTGGATCCGATGCTGGCCACCGCCAATTCAGCCATCGCTGCGGTGGAACGCCTGAAACAGGGCGGCGCCAGGCAGTTGAAATTTGTCTGCCTGCTGGCTGCACCGGAAGGGATCAAGGCATTTACCGAAGCCCATCCCGATGTCCCTGTTTTTACCGCGGCAATTGACCGCGAACTCAACGACCACGGCTATATCCTGCCAGGCCTGGGCGATGCCGGGGACCGTATTTACGGCACCCGGTAGGCCCCCTTCGGCACTACCTCGTAACCCGGTTCCTCCGGCTCATCATCCCGTATTTCAGCGGGAAAGCCGGGAGCACGAATGTCGAGGCCTGTTGATTCTTCCAGCCTGCGGATGATATTCGGCGAGTATTCCCGTGGGCCGTATTTTTTCTGTCCCTCGGAAAAAATCTGTTCCATGACGGGCGCCAATTCAAGCGGCACGTTGTTGCGTTTCGCCACCTCCCCGAACAGTCCTATATCCTTGCACACCAGGTCCATGGTGAAATTGATATCGCGGCTGCCGTTGAGAATTACCTGGCTTTCGGTTTCATGGACAAAGGAATTACCCGATGAAATTCGAATGGCCTCATAGGCGATATTTAAATCCATACCTGCCGCCCTGGAGGTCACCAGCGCTTCACACAATGTGAGCAGGTTTGCGGTAGCGAGGTAGTTGGTCACTACCTTGAGGACCGATGCCGACCCGAGCGGACCGGTGTGGAGGATACGGCGCCCCATGGTGGTCAGGATTGGCAGAATGCGTTCGAAAACCCGACGTTCACAGCCGGCGAAAATAGCAATGTTTCCGGTAGCCGCGCGATGACAACCCCCGGATACCGGGCAATCCACCGATTCAGCGCCGACCGCACTTACCATGGCGGCCAGCCGGTGCACCTCGGTCTCGTCCGTGGTGCTCATTTCGGCCCAGATTTTCCCCGGCCCAAGTCCCTTCAGCGCACCGTCTTCGGCTTCCATCACCGCTGCACTCGCCGCGGGGCTGGGCAGGCAGGTGATAAGGATATCCACCGACTCCGCCATCTGCCGGGGACTTTCACCCCAACTGGCACCCTTGTCCAGGAATGGTTGTGCTGCGTTGTGGTCAATATCCCGCACGGTGAGATCGATTCCGTTTCGCAACAGGCTGCCAGCCAGCTTGCCGCCAACGTTGCCCAGACCAATAAAGCCGACTCTTGCCATAGTTATTCTCGATGTTTAGTTGCTGTGTAGTAGTTGTGTAGTGGGAAGGAAAAAGGAATGAAATTGGGATTCGAGCGATTATTTCCGAAAAATTGTCGGGGAGCAATTACATTTAGTCGATATTCCCCGGGGAATGTATTGCGATTTGCGGAAATGGATGTATACACTCCTGTCTCCACCAGATCCTGAAAGATAATATGAAAACAATTTGTGTTTACTGCGGCTCCAAACCGGGTGCTGACCCCGTTTATACTGTGGCGGCAAGATCCCTCGCCAGGGCCATGACCGACCGGGGTATTGGACTGGTCTATGGCGGATCCAGTATCGGCCTCATGGGCACAATGGCGGATGCGGTATTGGCGGGCGGGTGTACGGTAACGGGGGTTATTCCCGGCGCCCTATTCAAGCGTGAAGTCGCCCACCAGGGGCTGACAGAAGTGATTGAGGTCGGCAGCATGCACCAGCGCAAGGAGAAAATGGCCTCACTGTGTGACGGATTCATTGCCCTGCCAGGCGGGTTTGGCACATTGGAGGAACTGTTCGAGGCGATCACCTGGTGCCAGCTGCGTATCCACACCAAGCCAATCGGGCTCTTGAACGTGTCCGGATACTACGACCAGCTGGCGGATTTTATTGATCATGCCGTGGACCAGGGATTTATCAGGCCGGCACACCAGTCGCTCTATACCATGGACTCGGATCCGGATATCCTGATCGAGAAATTGGAAAACCTGCTCCTTAAAATGTAACCTGCTGCCACAGCAGGTTGGTAACAGGGACAGCTCAGGACCTCAGCTTCTCACCCCGTGGATCAAACAACGGCTGAGCCAGCATTTTCGCCTTGTGCGGAACCCCGAGTATGGCAACTTCATAGTCTTCGCCGGGGGAAACAAAGGGTGCGTCAACATAACCCATGGCGACCGAAGTGCCAAATGTAAAACTGTAGGAACCGGAAGTGATACGACCGACATATTTCCCATCCCTGAAAATTGCCTCCCCGCCCCAGGCATCAGCGCCATCGCTGCCAGGGGCCGATTCGATGCTGAAATTACACAGCAGTTGCCGCGGCGGCAGGTCCTTGATTTTCATGTAAGCTTCGCGCCCGAGAAATTCGGGCTTGTCGGTCTTGACCAGGGCGGCCAGACCGGATTCAGTGGGATACCACTCCGGAGAATACTCGCGGCCCCAGCTGCCATAGCCCTTTTCTATTCGCATTGAACCGAGCGCCCGGGAGCCCACCGGTCGTATTCCGAACTCTTCGCCCACTTCAAGAATCGACTGGTACAACACCAGCTGATTGGCCTCATCGACGTAGATTTCGAACCCAAGGTCACCCGTGAACGAAACGCGCAGAACAATAGCCTCGTAGCCGTTGATATCAATGACGCTATTGCCCATGAAACGATGAACCTCATTGGAATAATCCCGCCCGGTCAGTTTTTCGATCACCCTCCTGGCATTGGGTCCGGCAATATTCACCCCGACCATGTCATCGGTTACACATTTGAATTCCACTCCGTCGGCGGGCAGGAATTGTTCAAATATCCGCTGGTGGTAGTCCTGCGCGATGCCCGATCCAATCATGAACAGCCGGTCCCGGGCCAACCGTGCGACGGTAAAGTCTCCCGCCAGTCCGCCCCTCAGGCTGAGTAGCGGGGTCAGGCAGGTACGCCCATCCTGTTTCGGGACATGGTTGGCAACGATCCGGTCGAGCCACTCCATCGCATTTTCACCGGTCACCAGGTACTTGGCAAAGTTCGAGGTATCAACCACTCCCACGGAAGCGCGCAACGCCTGTACTTCCTGGCCCATGACCTCGAACCAGCGTGGCCGCTCGAAGCTGAATTCATCTTCCTGTTTTACTCCCTCCGGGGCATACCAGTGCGGATGCTCCCAACCGTAGGAGAGCCCGAATACGCCTCCCAGGGATTTCTGCAACTCGTACACCGGCCGGGTTTTCAGGGGCCGGCCAATATCGCGCTCCTCGTTGGGAAAATGGATGCGGTAGCGCGAACTGTAGGCATCCAGGGCGCGGGCCCGGGTGTAACTTTTGCTAACCCATGAACCGAAACGCGCCACATCCCAGGCAAACATATCCAGCTCCGGTTCGCCTTCCACAATCCACTCGGCCAGGGTTTTACCGAGGCCGGCGCTCTGGCTGAATCGGGTATGATGCCGGTGCACACGAAGTAGTTCTTCAATCCCCGCACCGGGCCCAGCAGGGCCGAGGAATCGGGAGACCAGATCATCGGCCCGTTGATGACCGTTTCACTCCCGCCCTGGAAAGCGCGGGCACCCGGTCACAGGCACGCATGACGTTATCGACAATCCTGTCGAGATCTTCCGGCAGGAGATCGTGCCCGAAATCCACGGGGGTACCGTCCTCGGCCCAGAAACGGCCGTCCTTTTCATAGGCACCGACCAGCAGCCCCTTCCCTTCCTGGCGCATGTAATATTCATTGTCCCGATCGGCCACCGAGGGCAGTTCCCGGCCCAGTTCGGCGATTTCCGGAATCTCCTCGGTAACAAAGTACTGGTGTTCCATGGGTATTAACGGCAGGTCTATGCCCACCATTTTTGCCACTTCCCGACCCCATAAACCCGCCGCATTAACGACAACCTCTGCGTGAATGCTGCCTTTTTCGGTAACGACGTCCCATGACCCATCCGCCCTGGGATTGGTTTCAACCACTGGAGTAAACCGGTATATTTCCCCGCCGTTCTGCCTCGCCCCCTGGGCATAAGCGTGGGTCACACCGGAAGGATCGACATGCCCCCCCAGGGGTTCATACATGGCCAGTTTGACATCGTCTATATTCAGCAGCGGATTGAGTTCGAGAATTTCTTTCGGCGACAGTTCATAGAACTCGGCCCCGAACGCGGGTGCCTTGGAGGCCTGTATACGCAGCTGGTGAACCCTTTCCCGGCTACATGCCAGGTAGATTGAACCTGGCTGGTGGATGCCGCAGGACTGCCCGGTCTCCTTTTCCAGTTCCCGGTAAAGGTTCATAGTGTAATACTGCATCCGCGACACGTTATTGTTGTCATGCAGGCCGTGAATGCCCGCTGCAGCATGCCAGGTAGACCCTGATGTCAGCTCGTCCCGCTCCAGCAGGACCACGTCACGGTACCCAAGCGTGGTGAGGTGATAGAGGATACTGCAGCCCACGAGGCCGCCGCCGATTACCGCTACTTGAACATGGTTTTTCACTGGATGTTAATAGGCTCCTGTATGCGGATATGGTGCGGGTCATGCAACCTTGCTGGGCAATGACAATGCGTATTCGACAATTCTTTCACAGGCAGCCGTCATGTTGCTGTCATCGGCACACAGGCTGATTCTGACCAGGCCCCTGCCGGTCTCGCCAAATCCATCGCAGGCCAGCACGGATACGTCATGGCGGTCGAGCATGTCCCGGGAAAACTGGTGGCTGGAAACACCCAGCCCCCTGACATCCAGCACTACATACATGCCGCCCACGGAACTGTAGATTTCCAGGCCCGTAATTCCGGCCAGCCGTGTTTTGATTATTTCCCTGCGCCGGTCCATGTTGTCGCGCACGACCATGGCCGTATCAGTCCCCGAATCCAGGGCGGTAACAGCCGCATCCATGATGAACTCCGGCAGCCCGTAAGCCATGCACATGGACAGGTTACGCAGGTGATTCATGAGATTCTTTGGCCCCACAATCCAGCCTATTCTCCAGCCGGTCATGCGATGGGATTTGGACAGGCTTGAAACGGTAACACAGACCTGGTCTGCACCGGGCAGGCTGGCCGGGCTGGCGCGGTCCTTGGCCAATAGTATTTCCTGGTAGACCTCGTCATTGACCAGCCAGATATTCTCTTTAACACAAGCATCCAGCAGCGGTCGAAACTGCTGCGCGGTATATACCGCACCGGTAGGGTTGTTCGGGGAATTCAGCACAATGACCCGGGTCCGGGGTGTGATTGCCGCAATAATGTCGTCCGGATGAATCTGGAAATTGTTTTCGGCCTTGACCGGAACCGCAACTATTTTTCCGCCGGAGGCGGTCACTGTCGCTGGATAAGTGGTGTAGTAGGGTTCAATCAGGATCACTTCGTCGCCGTGTTCCAGCAAACACTGGGCCACTGCGAACAGGGCATTCTGGGCACCCGCAAATACCGCACAATTGCCCTCGTCCACGCCCTGGCCGGTTAGTTCATTATGGCGTCGGGCGATAGTCTTGCGTAAATCAAGCAGGCCCTCAACCGGGGTATAATGGTGGCGGCCGGACTGTAGGCTGTGAATGGCCGACTCAACGATCACATCCGGGGTGTTCTCATGGGTTTCCTGGCCAACACTGAGGATTATGATGTCCTCTCCCGCTTCGAGCCTGGCAAGGCCTTCGTAGTGCACGTCCCATGCATCTACGCTTTCTCCGGATATTCTTTGGGTGAGAGAGGAAAACTTCATTTCTGGGCACTCGCGGCAACCGTTTCAGCCGCCGATGGTATCACACCAAAATTGAACTTAACTATCCTTGGCCGCTCTATTTTTTGTTAGAATTTTGCACAGTACAATTACAACCTCCCCGGTCTGAGCGAGACCGGGGCAACTGCTGAAAACGGGTAAAAATAATTCAATGGTAAAACAGTACCAGAAACACATAGCGGCCCTGTTGAACCAGGCAAACCAGGTATTGCTCGGCAAGGAAACCCGGATCAAACTGGCACTCAGCACCCTGTTCGCTAACGGCCACCTGCTCATCAACGACATTCCCGGCGTTGGCAAGACAACCCTGGCTAATCTTGTCGCCCGCTTATTCGGCCTGGATTTCCAGCGCATGCAGTTTACCAGTGACCTGCTTCCAGCCGATATCACCGGAGTATCAATTTTCAATCGCGAAAAGGGTAAATTCGAGTTTCATCCGGGTCCAATATTCGGGCAACTCATCCTTGTTGATGAAATCAACCGGGCTACGCCAAAATCCCAGAGCGCATTACTAGAGGCCATGGAGGAAAGGCAGGTATCCGTGGACGGAAAAACATGGCCGCTCCCGCACCCTTTTTTCGTCATTGCAACCCAGAATCCGATGGAGCAGGCCGGGACATTTCCCCTGCCAGAGTCCCAGCTCGATCGATTTATGCTCTCCATAGATCTCGGTTATCCCGACCATAAATCCGAACGTGAAATGCTGGAGAAGGCGGATCCAAGGCTGAAACTGGAAAAAATCCAGCCGCTCATTTCTGCGGAATCCCTGGTATCCATCCAGCAACACGTATCCAGGGTGCATTGCTCCGAAGCCCTGCTCGATTACCTCCAGGCTATTATTGAATTCAGCCGGCACAACCAGAAATTTATCACCGGGTATTCTCCCCGTGCAGGAATGGCAATTTTGAAGGCTGCAAAAGCCTGGGCATTTATTGCCGGCCGTGAGGCGGTGATGCCTGAAGATATCCAGGTAATAATCCCCTCTACCATACACCACCTGAGAGGGGCGTCAGGGACCATTGATGCCCACCAGGACTTGCTCAAACACGTTGCCATCCCCTAGCCAGGCAATCCAGGGAAGTGGCTACCTTGATGGCCTGAGGGGGATGTTCAATCGCACCGCAGATGTGGATTCTGCGGGCCGTATATCGATAACGCCCCGGCAGATATACATCGTTCCGACCCGATTCGGCCTGGTATTTGCCTGCATGGTTCTTGCCATGCTGGTCGGTGCAAATAACTACGGTATCAATCTTGCTTTTGCCCTGACCTTCTTCCTGACAGGGCTGGGCTTGTCTGCGATGCTGCAAACCTGGCGTAACCTGGTCCATACCCGGATATCACCCGGAAATGTCGAACCTGTTTTCTGTGGAGACGTTGCAATATTTCCGGTGCACCTGCAAAACAACCGGCCGAGCAGCCGCTCAGGACTGCAGCTGCGAATTCACAACCATTCCAGTGCCTGTGATGTTCCAGCCAATTCGGCAATGAGCCTGACCTGCCAGGTGCCATCCAGCAAACGCGGCTACCTTGAAGCGGGTCGGTGGACACTGTTCAGCTATTTTCCCCTGGGTATGTTTTATTCCTGGGCTTATTTTCACACCGGGCAAAGATGCCTGGTTTATCCCAGACCCGCAGATGCTTCTGTTCCCCTGGATCAACTGTTCAGGTCACGATTTTTCGACCTACTGCTGGTTGATGAGACCGCCGATTTTCGCGGCCACAGAAAGTACCAGCCTGGAGACAACATCAAGCGCATTGACTGGAAGGCGCTTGCCCGGGGCAGAGGCAAGCTTACAAAGGACTTTCGTAAACCGCAGCAGAACGATATCTGGCTGCGCTGGTCAGATGTTCTGGCTGACGATGTGGAGGAGATACTTTCCATTCTATGCCGCGCCGTGCTTGAACTGGAACAGGCCAACGTGGAATACGGGCTGGAAATCCCTGGAACAGTGATTGACCCCGATTGCGGGCCGCAACAAACAAACCAGTGCCTGGCATCTCTTGCCTTGTTTCGCCAATGAGAAACCCGCTGGAAATCCAGGATGCCGGCAGGCGTATCTCCAGCACTGCCGTATTATTGCTCGGGCTGGCAGTACTACCCCATATCAACCACCTGCACTATTCTATATTGCTGTCATTCGGACTCATGGCAGCATTGAAACTCCTCGCCAACTGGAAGTATCCCGTTCTCGGCAACCGCTGGATTATCCTGCTCGCTGCTGTGTTGTTCTTTTCAAATTCAGCCTGGCATTACGGCATCCCAATCGGACGCGACCCGGGGGTCAGTTTCCTCGTCGTTTTACTGGGCCTTAAGCTGCTCGAGAGTAAATCACGGCGTGATACGCGGATCGTTCTGATACTCGGGTACTTTGTCGTGGTCACCCATTTTCTGTTCTTTGTGAGCGCCCCGGTGGTGCTGTTTCTTTTTGTGATCGTTATGGGGCTGACCTGGCAAATGGTGCAACTTGAACATGTTGAGCCTGACAATTTCTATCGAAGCGATATTTTGCTAACCGGGAAAATGATCACCCAGGCCATCCCGTTTGCCATTATCCTGTTTTTCCTGTTTCCCCGGTTTGCCGGTTCGCTGTGGCTGCTCCAGTCCCCGTCTGATTCCAGCGTCACGGGGATGAGCGATACCCTGTCCATGGGGTCCATTGCCAACCTGGTAGAATCCGAAGAAATTGCGTTTACAGCGACATTTGAGGATGGAAACATTCCACCGAGCTGGGCCAGGTACTGGCGCGGCGGAGTGCTGTGGTCAACCGATGGTCGCAACTGGACAAGGGGCGCGAGGTTGAATCCTGCCCCTGGACGACCTTTCGTTGCAGGTATTTCCTACCGCTACGAGATCGACATCCCCAATTCCGGGAATCAATGGATGTACGTGCTTGACAATCCCACTGAGGTTCCCGGCCAGTCTCGCCTGTCCGCTGATTTCGTCTTGTCAGGACTGGCAGCCGGGAAGGCACTTGCCCGCTACAGCGCAGTGTCGAGCATTCAATATCGGAGCAAAATCATCACCCGTGCGCAGCTTGAGATGGGCACAGCGCTGCCGCCGGGAATTGTCACCAGCAGGATAGAACAGTTTGTTGACCGACAGCGAGAGTTGCTCGGCCCCGGGGCGACGGATGCCATTCAGTTCTCCAACGCGATACTGCGCCACTTCAACGAGAACGAATTCACTTACACCCTGCGGCCACGGCCCCTGCTCAGCAGTAATCCGGTTGATGAATTCCTGTTTGAGTCGCGGCAGGGATTCTGTGAATACTATGCCAGCAGTTTTGTCACATTGATGAGAGCGGCCGGTTTCCCGGCCAGGATAGTGATCGGCTACCTCGGGGGAGAATACAATCCAAGAGCGAACCAACTGACTATACGCCAGTCCGATGCCCATGCCTGGACGGAGTACTGGAGCGAAACCGAGGGCTGGGTTCGCGCCGACCCGACTGCCGCCATTGCACCGGAAAGAATCCAGAACAGCATAAACTATGACCTCAGCATGGCTGCTGACGGCAACGTCCTGTACATGCCCCTGCAGCTGGATTTCCTGGAAGGGCTGTTGCGTGAAGCAAGATGGTATTCGGCTCTGGCGAAACAGCAGTGGAACCGCTGGTTCGTGGGGTTCGATTCCAAGCGGCAGCAGATCCTGCTGGAATCCCTTGGCATGGAAAATGTCAGTATCCAGGCAGTAGCAGGCATCGCGTTCCTGGTTTCAGTTGTGGTGCTGGTAGCCCTGGCATTCTGGTTTTTCCGTCGAGATGTTAACGAAATCAATAAAACTGTCCGACTGTACGCAATTTTTTGCGAAAAGATGTCAAAACGCGGTATCACAAGGGAAATCTGGGAAGGGCCCGAGGATTTCCGTGCCAGATGCGTCCGTAAATTTCCGCAACTGGAACCAGAGATAGGAAAAATCACCCGGCTCTACACATCAATGCGGTACCAGGGCAAAAGCGACAATGAGGGACTACGCGCCCTGGAGACGACAATCATCGCATTCAAACCAGTATAAACAGGGAAGTAAAAACGGACCAGTAAAAACGGATTGTTGAGGCGCTGACCTGAAACAGGCTACAGGAGTGGCGACAAGCCGGAAAAAAGTCAGCTAACAGAGAATGAGGGCGCTCCCTGTAATACGGAAACAGGATCAATAGTTGGCCGCAACACTTCCTGGATCTTTTCGGCTAATAGCGCATAGCCGGGGATGCTTTCCTGGCTCGCCCTGTCCCTGGGTCTGGATTTCACCAATATGTCCTCGGGCATGTCCTCGGACATGAGCTGGTCAGCTGAAAAAAGAGTCCGTATCTCTACCGGCTTGTTGGCGAGGTCTTTTGACACGGTTTTGCAAAATTCTGACAGTGCCATTCGATTGTAATTGCTTAGCGGGGCAGGGTCTGCCTCGGGCATAAATGCATCGCTGTCAACGAAAATGACCTTGCAACCAGTTGACTTGTTCAGGTAAGGAAAAACCGCCCTGAACATGTTGATGGGTTCGATCAGGCTGTACTGGAACAGTGATTCGACTTGATTCACGGACTGTTCAGGAAACGGCCTGGCGGAGCGGGTGCGAATGAGGTAAATAAGGGCATCAAGACTGCCCTGGGATTCAATCGTTACCTGGACATGCTTGTGATAATCATTGGTATCCCGGGCACAAAATCCCTTTATGTGCTCCGGAAACCGGTTTAACAACCTAAGATTCTGGTCGTTGCGTTCACCGCACAGGATGATGTCATGGTTTTCGGCGGCGAGGCCACCAATGATCTCTTCACCGAACTGATTGTCCACTCCGAAAACAATACTCCGTCGAGTGACACCACCCTGCACTGCAACACCGCCCTTATACACCGGTAATACCTCAATGAAAACTTTATACGTTTTGCGAGTCTACAACTGCAGCCTTATCAGTACATTAAGGGAAAATTACATTTAAATTAAGAATCCGTAATGTGGCCGTAAGGGTTGCAGTAATGAGCCGGTTACTACTTTGACTTTTCGGTGTTGAAATCCGGTTCCTGGTGGTTGGCTATGGCATCTATGAGGATGAGCTGGTTGACCCGTTCCCGCTGTTTGATCTCGATGTAAACCTCCCTTTCAAGTTCAAACAGCTGTTTTTTATACATGTCTGTGAGGTCGTACCATCGCTGCAGTCGCCTCAGATACCCATCGGGATCCGCTGCCAGTTCAAGAGTATCGAAATAGGCCTTTATGGATAGCAGGTAACGGACAATATTTCGTTCCGCACCGCCACGCTGTCCCTTGACATACCTTGTTTTACCGCTGCGATCATTACCCATTGTCGAGAATCCGACCTTGCGCGACCCAGCGGTCGCAAGATACAGTGTCGCCAGGCTGGATAGCAATCCGAGTTCACTGGAGAGGTCGAACTCGAGGAACACGCCTACATCCGCCTCCATGGCACGGAAATTGAAATCATAGTTTCGGCTTCCGAAAGGGCCGGTAGAAGCGGTAAACCCAATCTGGAGAATATCTCCGGCGCTATCGTCCACAAACTTGAGCGCCAAGAGCTCCGACTCATCTGGTGCTGAATACCCCTTCGGGCCTACATAAAATTGCAGGTACGTGCCATTTGGCCCTGATTCGTAGGCACAGGCCTTGATATTCAGGTGCAGGGGAATGAACTCGCACCATTGAACCACGTCAGAAAGCCGGGCAGCGAAATCCGCGAAGGGAATATCCGGCAAAAATGTGGTAACACTGGCCCGGATCACCCCATCCTTTTCATCAGATTCCATGGTAAACGGCAGTTCGCTGTCCTGGGTCGTTGCCAGGTATGACTGGTAGTTTTGCTCCATCTCGGTGCGTACTGCAGAAATAGCATGAGTACATACCAGCAGCAATTGCACCAGCAAGGCAGCAGCGAGAAGGCCGGGTAATCGGAGATACATAGTTTTAGTGGCTACGTCGATCGCAACCTTTGCGATTGTATTGCCACGACCGCCAAACATACAATCAAATTTTGGTCATGGGCGCAGCTACAGCCATCTGGATAACCTGCACAGGGCCGAGGCCGGAATCCGATTTTGTGGACGGGAACTCAACAGTCCGGGATCGGGCCAGTATTTTTCATTTCGTGGCAAATACTTGTTTACATCCCGGTAGTTTGATTGCGATTATCCACCGCTCACAGATTCACACTAAAATTCAAGGAGAAAACATGTCAAAGACCACTGCGGGCGAAGCCCTAGTAAACCTCCTGGCCGACTACGGCGTCGAGCTGGTGTTCGGGATACCCGGAACCCACAGCATCGAGCTTTACAGAGGGCTCGAATGCGGCAGGATTCGCCATATTTCTCCCCGTCACGAACAGGGTGGAGGTTTCATGGCCGATGGTTATGCCCGGGCCAGTGGAAAGCCCGGTGTATGCTTTGTGATAACCGGTCCCGGGGTCACCAATCTCACAACACCCATGGGAGAGGCCTACATGGACTCGGTACCGATGCTGGTAATTTCCCCGGTCAATGACCCCGACCCGGATCACGTTAACCGGGGCAGGCTGCACGAAATCACCTCCCAGGCAGCCGTCACAGATCCCATCACGGCATTCAGTATCACTATAGCGGATGCCAGTGAAATCCCGGATGCGGTTGCCCAGGCGTTTGAAGTATTTTCCAGCGCCAGGCCGCGTCCGGTGCATATCAACATCCCACTCTCCATCATTCCCCGGGAAATTACCGAAGTCTGGCAGGCTGTGGTCCCGGGCGCTCCAAATCGGGCTGGAGACGGGTTTATCGAAGATGTAGCCATCGCTGTTCAGTCTTCGGTTCAATCTGTGCTGGTTATCGGGGGCGGCACAACTTGCGGAGCAGATCAAATACAGCGACTCGCAGAAAAAATCTGTTGCCCGGTGATTTCTACCGTGGCCGCCCGGGGTGTCGTCCCCGCCGATCATCCATTAAATGTGGGCGCACAGTTGCGTGCCCCTTATGTCCAGGAAGCGCTCGAAGCATCTGACCTGGCAATTTTTCTCGGTACCGAGTTCGCCCAGACCGACCACTGGAATGATGGCCTGCAACTTCCGCAAACCCAGGTGTGGGTAAACCTGTGCCCAAGTGTCCTGGATCAGCGGCAGTCTGCTCTGACAGTACAGGCTGACTGCATCGACTTTGCCGAAAGACTGGCTGCAAAGCTGGCCCAGCCAGGGCATGAGACTATTGCCCGTGTGCAGGGATTCTGTAAATCCCTGCGCCAGAATCATCGCCGTGACTTTGATGGAAATGAGGACCTGCACTGGAAAGTACTGGAGGTCATAAGGGACACGGTTCCGGATTCGGTAACCATCGTCAGCGACATGACCCAGATCGCCTACACCGCGGTTGACTACCTGCCTATGAATCGCCCGAACCAGTGGCTGCATCCAACTGGATATGGAACCCTGGGATACGCGCTGCCAGCTGCAATCGGGGCAGCCCTGGCTGATGAATCAAAACCGGTACTGGCAATTGTGGGGGATGCCGGACTTCAGTACACCATGCAGGAACTCACCCTTGCATCGGAACTGGGGCTGAAAATTGTGGTTCTGTTGTGGAACAACGATGCGCTGCAGCAGATATGCGATGATATGGACAATGCGGGAATAGCGCGAATTGGCGTAGTGCAGAAAAACCCGGATTTTCTGGCCCTGGCGAAAGCCTGTCACTGGGCAGCGTGGGCGGTAGCTGATTTCAATTGTTTCAGTTCAGACCTTGAAAGAGCTTTAGATACCGAAGGGCCGGTACTGATCATGCTGGACCAGGACACAGTGGAATAAGCACGGAATTTCTACGGAAATTTCAGGCAACCAGCCGCAATGAATCCCGCCCCCCATGGACGCTACAACCGGCCCTTGACCGGCGCATTGCTGGGATTCTCCGCCATGAGCTTTTTCTCCTGGCAGGACGCTCTGATAAAACTTCTTTCGGTGGACTACTCATTGTTCCAGATTCTTTTTCTGAGGAGCGGCGTTATCATTGTGCCGCTTTTCCTGATACTCGTGCATCGCTATGGTGCGGGGGCATTCCGGACAGCGCGGCCAAAAGATCACGCTATCCGGGTGGCCTACAACTTCGTTGCATTCCTGAGCTATTATTACGCCATTTCCAGGCTGGAACTCGGACAGGCCACCGCTATTGCCCTCTCAGCGCCCCTGTTTATGACCGCCCTTTCCGGGCCGTTACTGGGAGAACCCGCGGACATGAAACGCAAGCTGGTGCTGGCCGCCGGCTTCATCGGCGTTGTCCTGGTCGTGCAGCCGGATTTAACCAGTACAGACTGGAAAGGAACCGGCGCCGCATTGTTCGGCGCCCTGATGTTTGCCATGCTGGGGATCAAGACCCGCAGCATGTCAGCAACGGAATCTACCGAATTGATGGTTTTTTTTGGCGGATTGACATTTTTCGCGGTCACCGGGTTGATCATGCTGAAACTTTGGATTACACCCTCTCCGGCGACCTGATGTTGCTGTTCGGGGTCGGGTTGATTTCCCTGGTCGCCCAGCTGCGGATTGTTCATTCTTACCAGTTTGCGGCGGTATACGTTATCGCACCATTTGAATATGTGACGATCCTGTGGGCAATTTTACTGGGCTGGTTGTTTTTCTCCGAGATTCCTACCGCGATCATGTTGTCAGGTTGTGCCGTGGTAATCGCCTGTGGCCTGGTCATAGTTCACCTTGAACACCGTGTTGAACCGCCGGGAAAAATTGCCCACTAGGCGGGCACTATTTAACTTTTTCAGGCTTTCTTCAGGTTTTCTTCAGGCCTTCTCCAGCCAGGCCAGGATCGCTTCACGATTCTCATCATGGCCTGGTGCAGCGCGGCGAATCGATGGATCCGGTAGGATGAAAATTTCACCGGATTGCCCGGCATTCGAAATTCGACCCCGGTTTTACTCCTGGCCGAAACGATCATGTTTCGCGCCTTGACCTGGGGATCGTTCACAACCTGTTCAATATTATTAATGGGCCCACACGGGATACCCGCTTGATTGAGAATATCAAGCCATTCACCGGCGGGTTTGCCTGCCAGGGTCTTCTCAAGTTCATCATGCAGATCCTGATAATTCCGGGTTCGGTCATTGTTGGTCAGGAAACGTGCATCTTTCGACAGCTCGGCGCGGTCGAGAATCCTGCACAGCTGTGCAAACATGACATCATTGCCGGCTGCAACAATCAGGTATTCCCCGCCGGCTGCCCTGAGGCCGGCGAACGGGGTGATTGACGGGTGCCGAATCCCTATGGGTCCGGGGATGATATTCTCGGCAAAATAGCGGCTTACCGCATTTTCCAGGATGGCGACCTGGCAGTCCAGCATACCGACATCCACCTTGATGCCCTGGCCGGTTTTTTCCCGGTCATAAAGCGCGGCGAGGACGCCGGACAAACCAAACATACCCGCAGTGATATCTCCAACCGATGTCCCGACCCGCACCGGTATTGCTTCACCGTCACCAGTGCCTGTCAGGCTCATGATGCCTCCCATCCCCTGCACCACCAGGTCATATGCAGGGCGATCACTGTAGGGGCCGGTGTGACCAAAACCGGATACTGCAGCATAGATGAGGCGGGAATTGATCTTGTGCAGTGAGTCCCAGGCATAGCCCAGTCTGTCCATGGCCTCGGCGCGGAAATTTTCCACCAGCACATCGGCTTTTCGCATCATTTTCTCCAGGATCCCCCGATCTTCCGCAACCTTCAGGTTCAGCGAGATACTCTCCTTGCCACGGTTTATAGTGGCAAAATAAGCGGACTCCCCTTGTACGAAAGGACCGAATTGCCTGGCATCATCACCCGTCTCCGGGAGCTCAACCTTTATCACCCTGGCCCCCATATCTGCCAGCATCATGGTCAGGTAGGGTCCTGCCAGGACCCGGGTCAGGTCGACCACGACAACATCGCTTAAAGGTCCGGATCTTTCGCTCATTTCAGAAAACTTTTGCGCCTATTCAGACTAACCGTCGAGATGTGCTCGAACCCAGGACTGAAAAAATATGGTTCCGGCTTCGCGCAGCGGCGACAGCACACCGGTATTATAGTGCCCCCCTTCCAGGTTTTTCTGGACCTTGCTGCAAATACCCATATCCTCTTCCATTACCTGGTTGGAAAACTCCATTACCTGACTGCGCTCTGTATCAGCAACTTCCGGCCCGAACCAGAACCAGCGTTCCATGCGCGCTGTTCGAGCATCCAGGGGAATGACTTTTTCGATATTGAATCCATTCATGGAGAAATGTATCAGCAGGCCCGGGAATTTATAGATCCAGTAGCCGGGGCTGCCCTCGCCCCCACCTGCTTCATCTTTGTAGGTGACATTGAATCCGATAAACTTTCCGTTTTCATGGGGCTCGATGCGGGTCTGGCTCCTGACCAGGGAATGGCTGAGTCCGGGGTGGATCATCGACAGGTGATATCCTTCCGCAGCGTTGTCGCTGTAGTTCTTCCAGTTGGCGTTACAGAAATTGCTGCGCATGGAGTCGAACTCCATTTCTGCAACTGTGGGGTAGTTGCTGGAAATACTGGCAATATCTCCGAGCCAGTTTTCCAGGCTTTCGCATTCAGGGTCAAGACAGGCGAACACCAGGTCGTTCCAGATCTCCACCCTGATCGGGATCAGACCTAAGTGCTGTTTGTCCAGCTCATCGCCGAAACCCGGGGCCTGGACCAGGTTGCCGGCAAGATCATAAGTCCAGGCATGGTAGGGACAGGTAAAGCGCTCTACAGTACCGGTTCTGCCGGAACAGATCGGTGAAGCCCGATGGCGGCAAAGATTGAGATATCCTCGCAAGTCATTGCTGCCCATACGCACAACCACAACAGATTGCCCGGCAATTTCCCCAGTGGCGAACTGCCCTGCGGTTGCGAGATCAGCCAGGGGAGCGACATAGGACCAGTGTTTACTGAAAATGTATTCCTGTTCACGGTCAAATATCTGGACATCGTAGTACCAGTGTGCCGGCAATGATTCAACCAGGTTGGCCATATTCAGCTATTCAAATTTGAGCCAGCAAATAATTACGGGGCGAGCGCCAGCATTTCTTCCTGGTAAGCGAAAATCGCCGGCGTTCCGCCCGTGTGAATGAATAAAACTCGGCGGTAATGGTCGAACTGCCTCTGTTCAATCAGGGCCAGCATGCAGGCCAGTACTTTGCCTGTATAGATCGGGTCCAGCAGGATACCTTCGCTGCTTGCCGCAATGGATATCGCCTTGCCGATCAATGGAGACATATAGCCGTAACCCGGTGCCAGGGCACCATCATCCACCCACACATCTTTTTCCGAGACCACTGACTCAATTCCGATCATTTGTGCCAGGTTGTGGCAGTGGGAGAGTACCCGCGGACCCTGGCGGCTCGCCTCCCGGCGCACGCAGGCACCGAGTACCGGCCCATCCATGCCCAGTAATCTAAGACCGAACAGCAGTCCGGCATGGGTCAATCCGCTTCCCGAACCAACCACGATTACGTCCGGATCCAGGGACTGCTGCTGCAGCTGGCCAACCAGTTCGTGGGCGGCATCGATATAACCCATAGCCCCCTTGGGTTGCTTGACCGGCTTGAGTGGAACAACATAGGGTTTACGTCCCTGTTGCTCCAGTTGCGCCGCAATACGGTTGATTTCGGTATCCGCAGCCTCTTCATCCTCGCCATCCGATAAATAGGAAACCTGTGCACCGAACATTCCGGTCAGCAGCCTGTTTCCGGAACTGTAATAGGACTCCGGCTTGCCCGGAACGCGGTCTTCAAGCTGGATATGGCAATCGAGGCCAAGCTTGCTGGTTGCCGCTGCCAGGGTTCGCATATAGTTCGACTGTATCGCCCGGTGCTCAAAATCGTATCGCAGCCCTTTGACAAAGCGTCACCAGGTAAAATTCCAGCTGGCGTACCTTGTTGCCGCCGATTCCGAGTCCGGTGCAATCGTCCCTTTTTATGTAAACCTGGTGAGGTGCGATCTTTTCCGACAGCCGCGGCAGGTATTCCAGCGGGGTCGGGTAGTGCCCAGCGCTACTTTGGGGAAGTTTTTCAGTTCATCCACGTTCGGCAGGACAAACTCGGGTTTATAGGAATTTCTCATTCAGGAGTCGGTGATTACCCGGTGAACATGCCATAGCAAATCGCAATAAACAACCCACCAGATTGACAAAACAAAAAGCCTTCCCGCAGGAAGGCTTTTCAGGTTCCAGCAATGCCGGGTTTTCGGTCAATCGTTGGGTCAGGAGAATCAGTCCAGCTCCGCCTGCAGTGCCGGCACTGCAGTGAACAGGTCTTCATTCCAGCCATAGTCCGCAACCTGAAATATGGGGGCTTCCTCATCATTGTTTATAGCGACAATGACCTTGGAATCCTTCATGCCGGCAAGATGCTGGATCGCGCCAGAGATTCCTACCGCCAAATACAGGTCAGGTGCAACCACCTTGCCTGTCTGGCCTACCTGGTAATCATTGGGTACGAATCCGGCATCCACCGCCGCACGCGACGCACCAACCGCGCCGCCCAGGGTATCAGCGAGTTTTTCGAGCATGGCGAAATTTTCTCCGTTCTGCATTCCCCGTCCACCAGATACCACGACCTTTGCTGAAGTCAGTTCAGGCCTTTCAGTTGAACTCAACATCTGCTCTATGAACTGCACCTGGTCTGTAGCCCCGAGATCTTCAATATTTTCGACAGCCGCGCTTCCGCTTTCCGCATCAGCGGGCTCAAACGCAGTAGTTCGCACGGTCAGCATCTTAATATTGTCCGAAGACCTGACCTTTGCCAGTGCATTGCCGGCGTATATGGGCCTTACGAAAGTATCCGCATCGACCACTTCGCTGATATCGGAAATCGCCTGTACGTCACACAGTGCAGCGGCATAGGGAATGAGCGCCTTGCCAAAGGTCGTTGCCGGTGCCATAACATGGCTGTACCCGGAACAATGAGACTGAATCAGTTTTGCGACATTTTCAGTGATATCATTTGCGTATGACGCACTGTCACAAACCAGCACCCTGCTGACGCCTGCGACTTTTGCCGCCGCTTCGGCTATTGCCCGCAACCTCTCCAACCACCAGCACATCTACATCTCCTCCAACCTGGCCTGCCGCAGTGACAGTATTCAGGGTAGCCGGCAACAGTACCGACTTATCGTGTTCTGCTATTACCAGTATGCTCATCTAAATCACCTGTCCGGCGGTGGTTAGTGCCGGCACTGCAGTGAACAGGTCTTCATTCCAGCCATAGTCCGCAACCTGAAATATGGGGGCTTCCTCATCATTGTTTATAGCGACAATGACCTTGGAATCCTTCATGCCGGCAAGATGCTGGATCGCGCCAGAGATTCCTACCGCCAAATACAGGTCAGGTGCAACCACCTTGCCTGTCTGGCCTACCTGGTAATCATTGGGTACGAATCCGGCATCCACCGCCGCACGTGACGCACCAACCGCGCCGCCCAGGGTATCAGCGAGTTTTTCGAGCATGGCGAAATTTTCTCCGTTCTGCATTCCCCGTCCACCAGATACCACGACCTTTGCTGAAGTCAGTTCAGGCCTTTCAGTTGAACTCAACATCTGCTCTATGAACTGCACCTGGTCTGTAGCCCCGAGATCTTCAATATTTTCGACAGCCGCGCTTCCGCTTTCCGCATCAGCGGGCTCAAACGCAGTGGTTCGCACGGTCAGCATCTTAATATTGTCCGAAGACCTGACCTTTGCCAGTGCATTGCCGGCGTATATGGGCCTTACGAAAGTATCCGCATCGACCACTTCGCTGATATCGGAAATCGCCTGCACGTCACACAGTGCAGCGGCATAGGGAATGAGCGCCTTGCCAAAGGTCGTTGCCGGTGCCATAACATGGCTGTACCCGGAACTATGGGACTGGATAAGTGTTGCGACATTTTCAGTGATGTCATTTGCGTATGACGCACTGTCACAAACCAGCACCTTGCTGACGCCTGCGATTTTTGCCGCCGCTTCGGCTATTGCCCCGCAATTCTCTCCAACCACCAGCACATCTACATCTCCTCCAACCTGGCCTGCCGCAGTGACAGTATTCAGGGTAGCCGGCAACAGTACCGACTTATCGTGTTCTGCTATTACCAGTATGCTCATCTAAATCACCTTTGCTTCATTTCGTAACTTGTCAACCAGCTCGGCTGCGCTCGACACCATGACACCGGCATCACGGACAGGCGGCTCATTGACTTCCAGAATCTCGACCCGGGTGCTCACATCCACACCGAGGTCTTCGGGGGTCAGGGTCTCGACCGGCTTCTTTTTCGCCTTCATGATATTCGGCAGGGACGCATAGCGCGGTTCATTCAGGCGCAGGTCCGTAGTAACCACCGCCGGACAGGTGATTTGCAGTTTTTCGAGCCCCGAATCAATTTCCCGGGTAATCTCGAATCCGCCGTCGTTCTTCTCAATTTTCGAGATATAGCTGCCCAGCGGTCGCTGCATCAACGCGGCCAGCATCTGTCCGGTCTGGTTGTTGTCATCATCGATAGACTGCTTGCCCAGGATTACCAGGTCGGTTTCTTCTTTTTCCGCCACCGCCTTGAGCATCTTGGCTATGGCCAGGGGTTCCAGTGTGGAATCTGAACTGATATAAACACCCCGATCAGCACCCATGGCCAGTCCGGTACGGATGGTTTCCTGGCATTTTTCGGGACCGGCGCAAACCACGATCACTTCCTCGGCCTGCCCGGCCTCTCTCATGCGCAGGGCTTCCTCCACTGCAATTTCACAAAATGGGTTCATTGCCATTTTGACATTGGCTGTTTCTACACCAGTATTGTCGGACTTGACCCGCACCCTGATGTTTGCGTCGATTACGCGTTTCACTGGGACCAGTATTTTCATTTCGTGGAATCTCCTCGAAAATGGGTTGTTAGTTGCAAAATTGGACGCGGATTCTACCCTAATACACTGGCAGTGGATAGCAGGTTAACCATTGAAATCCCGACTTTTTTCCCACCACAGCTTTACCGGATAACGACATACAGGCAGGGGCGGCCAGGGTCGCTGGCATCACACAATTTCGAACCGGGATCGACCCACATTGCGGTACAATACCTGCCCGCCGTACAACACCACCCTGCAAACAGGAAAATCCATGCCAGATCACACCGGGTGCTACGATGATTCAGCACTGGACTCGTATATTGACACTGCCTGTGAAGCCGCGGACCGGGCCCGTCAAATCACGAGAAAATGGTTTCGATCGGATTTCGATGTCAGGAGCAAACAGGACAACACCCCGGTAACCATCGCCGACCAGCAGGCGGAAGAAGCAATACGTGATGTGATACTGGGGCGCCACCCGGACCACGGTTTCTTTGGCGAAGAAACTGGCAGGCAGGGAACCGGCAGCGAGTGGCAGTGGATAATTGATCCCATCGACGGCACCAAGTGCTTTGCCACCGGGATGCCGACCTTCGGAACCCTGGTATCGCTTGTTTTCCAGGGGAAGCCGGTAATCGGCGTTATCGATCACAGCATCCTTGATGAAAGGTGGATCGGGGTAGCGGGCAGGCCGACTACCCACAACGGCCGGGAATGCCGGACACGCCAGCAGGGCCAGTTAAGTGAAGCTTCTGTCTACACCACCACCGTGGATATGTTCGACCAGGCCGCCGAAAAGCGGGCTAATGCCCTGACCACCCACTGCAAATTCCGGGTATTTGGCGGCGACTGTTACGGTTATGGGTTGCTCGCATCAGGTTTCAACGACCTGGTCTGTGAGGCTGACCTCAAACCCTACGACTTTTTTGCCCTGATACCTGTGATCGAGGGTGCCGGCGGTATCATCACTGACTGGCAGGGCGATGCGCTGGCAATGGAATCGCCAGGGGATGTGCTGGCCGCAGCCAACAGGGAATTGCACCAGCAGGCCATTGAGAAGTTAAACCAGGCAACTTGCTGAACACCCGGGCCATTCCAGGCCCGGTATTGGAACCAGCCGCGGGTTCGTGAAAACGGGTGGTTTGATGATACGGCGAATGGAAATAGCGGTACAGGGCTTTCGCACTCCGCTCACTACCAGCCGCCGCCTCCACCGCCACCACCACCGCCGCCGGTAGAACCACCACCGCCTCCTCCGGATGCGGATCCAGGCGCCGAAGACGATGAGCTGACCGCCTTTGCCAGGGACGGACCCAGCGAGGATGAAAAACCGGCAGGATTAAAGCGGTTCAAGCGGGGTCCATGGTACCAGCCTGGCCGATAGCCACCCCCTTCTTCTGTTGCAGTAACCGCGACCAGGGTACTGGCAAATTTCTCTGACCATGCCTGGTCAACGCCAAGCGCCAGCGCATAGGGCAGGAATTTCTCGAAAAGTTCCGGGGTATGCTCTGGCGGGTTCAGGGTATTGAGCCGGTGTTCCTCGGCTGTTCCCAGGTACATGCGAAAACCCTCCAGCCTGTCCATTAATTTCCTGCCTGATTCCGTAGGGGCCTTCATGAGGTAGTAGAACAGGATATTGACTCCGATCAATCCGATCATCAGCAGCGACAGCATTGCCGATAGCGCGACCACAGCTCCTGCTACCGAAAATACACCAAAGATACTGAAAATTGCAGCCATCAATTTCTGTTGCTGACGTATCAGCATAAAAATGGTAAAAGTCCAGCCAGTCAGCCAGACACTCATCATCACCAGGGGTATGGCCGTATCCGCACCGGTGCTGAATCCAACGGCCATCAGCGACAGCAACGAAATGAAAAATCCGGGAACCAGGTAGATGGTATTGGTCATGAACTGGGACTGGTGATATTCCCTTTTCAATGACGTTTTCAGCCGATTAACCGATTTTTTGATGACTCGGTGGTTTGCTTTCTCGAGTACCTGGGTGTTGGATGCAGCAAACAAAGTGCGGGCTATGTTTTGTTCTCCTGCACTCAGTAACCTGTCATTCGCTTCAGGCCCTTTTATCAATGTATAGGTCCCATCATTTTCTTCGATAGACAGGAAACCTTTCACCGCCATGTTAATGATTGCGGCGGCATAGCAGCGATTGTCAAAACCCATGCGGTAAACGTAGCGGCTGGCTGCCGGCGACAAATTTCCCGGCGGGGAAAAGATCGGAATAACCACGCCCTTTTGCGGATCTCTGCCAACCCTGATCCACACCACCAGGTAATAAACCAGCAGGATAATCATGGCGCCAACAGTGATGATACCTATTCGGTAGTCTGCGAAAAAATAATTGATCCTGTCCCATCCCGACGGCGCAGACACGTGGCCTTTTGGCCATTGAACGACGATTGTGAATCCCTGCCGGGGCTGCAGCGGTATCGTGGTCGCGAATTGCGCCACTGCTTGCTGTGCCGCAGAAGAAATGAAATTTTGTCCACGCTCGCCGCTATAGCCGGTGTAGCCCTCCAGCACCAGCTGGCTCCCGGACACAGATTCTGGTAATACCACCCTGGCTTCCACCCGGCTAATAGGAAAAGCCCAGTCATTCCCCGTTACGTTCCAGTACAGTTCATCATGGTTATCGTAGAAACCCAACTGGCGGGTGGTGCGGTAGGTGATCTGGTAGCTGTACTGGCCGGGTTCCAGGAAGACATTCCTTTGGCCAATGTAAATGCGGATTCCATTGCCAACTTGCTCGGTATGGTAAGGCTCGGGCCGGTTGTCCCGTTTCACCTCTACCAGGTCGAAGCCGACCTGGTGATTGCCGCCGCCAGGGGCTTGGTAACGGGTCGGGAAATATCGGTAAATACCCCGGCGTATCTGCTCACCCTCGGCGATCACATTGATTGTTTCGGTAACCGTAATTGCACCATCGCTATGGATTTCGATGTCACTGAAGAATTCGGTTATGCGCTCTTCCGCCTGCAAAGGGTAAATACTGCCTGCCATAAGCAGCCAGGTCATCAGCAACTTCCATATCCAGCCGGGTATCGTCCTGGGTGACATCTGTTAAACCGGTGTGGCGAAATTGATCGACAATTTCTATCCTCGCCCTAGAATTTCACCTCGGGTACGTCGCGCTGACCCGGCAGTTCAATTTCGAAAAACTCGGCGCTGTTGAAATTGAATACATTGGCGATGAGGTTACTGGGAAACGACTCGACCTGCACATTGAGATCGCGGACCGTACCGTTGTAGTAACGCCGCACCATCTGGATTTCTCCTTCGATCTCTTCAAGGGAATTTTGCAGGTCGAGAAACCCCTTGTTGGCCATCAGCTCCGGGTAATCTTCCACCACTACCATAATACCTGCAATAGCGCTGGTTATCGCCGCTTCCTGCTCTCCCCTTTCATTTACATCATCGGAATTAGCCCGCAGCTCGGTCACCTTCCGTAACGTCTCGCTCTCATGTTTTGTATAGCCTTTCACCGTTTCGATCAGGTTTGGTATCAGGTTAAAGCGGCGCTTCAGTTGCACATCTATGCCGCTCCAGGCTTCCTTGACGAGGTTTACCAACTTGATGAACCGGTTGTAAGCCATGATTCCCCAAATAACAGCAAGCCCGATTATGACCAGGACAATGGTGGAAGTTCCGATATTCATTGACACGCCCCATTTTGCGATTGGTGTTAAGTACAGGATACTACCTCAACCTGCAGCAACGGTGTTATCCGCATTTCAACCGTCCAGTTTTAATCAGAGGTCCCCTGGCGGTGCTATCCAGCCTGCCCCGGGTAAACTAGAATACGGCATTTTCCTGCTGGAGCACAGTAAGTGGCCGAATACGTTTTCACTATGAACGGCGTGGGCAAGGTTGTCCCGCCAAAAAAACAGATCCTCAAGGATATCTACCTGAACTTTTTTCCGGGTGCGAAAATCGGCGTGCTGGGTTACAACGGCGCCGGCAAGTCCACCCTGCTGCGAATCATGGCCGGCATTGATACCGACATCATTGGCGAGGCCCGGCCCCAGCCTGACCTGAAAATCGGATTCCTGGCCCAGGAACCGCAGCTGGATGAGAACAAGGATGTGCGCGGCAATGTCGAAGAAAGCATGTCGGATATCAGGGAGGCCCAGGAAAAACTCGATGGCGTGTACGCTGCCTACGCCGAGCCGGATGCCGATTTTGATGCCCTGGCCACCGAGCAGGCGCGGCTGGAAAATATCATCCAGGCCGCCGATGCCCACAACCTGGATCACAGGTTTGAGATCGCAGCGGATGCGTTACGCCTGCCGCCCTGGGATGCTGAAATCAAAACCCTGTCCGGGGGAGAAAAACGCCGGGTTGCGTTATGCCGGCTCCTGATGTCAAGCCCTGATATGCTGATCCTCGACGAACCTACTAACCACCTGGATGCCGAATCCATTGCCTGGCTGGAGCGATACCTGCTTGAATTTCCAGGAACCGTGATCGCGGTAACCCACGACCGGTATTTTCTTGACAATGTGGCCGGCTGGATTCTTGAACTCGACCGCGGCCAGGGCATCCCCTGGGAAGGCAATTACTCCTCCTGGCTCGACCAGAAGGAAACCCGTCTCGAGTTGGAGCAGAAAGGCGAGTCGGCCCGCATCAAGAGCATGAAAAGTGAGCTGGAATGGGTTCGCAGCAATCCAAAGGGCAGGCAGGCCAAGAGCAAGGCAAGGATCAAGCGATTTGAAGAACTCAGTTCTACGGACTACCAGAAACGCGCTGAAACCAATGAAATCTATATCCCGCCAGGACCACGGCTGGGCGACCTTGTCATCGAGGCCAATAATATCTCCAAGGCATACGGAGACAATGTGCTGTACGAAAATCTCAGTTTCAGCCTGCCGAGGGGGGGCATCGTCGGTGTGATTGGCCCCAATGGCGCTGGCAAAACCACTCTGTTCCGGATGATGACCGGCCAGGAAGAACCCACCTCCGGAGACTTCCGGGTCGGTGAATCTGTCGCCATTGGCTATGTTGACCAGTCCCGGGATTCCCTCGATGACAGCAAGACGGTGTTCGAGGAAATTACAGGGGGGCAGGACCTGATGCTGGTCAATGGCTACGAGGTCCAGTCACGCCGCTATGTCGGGCGATTCAACTTCAAAAGTACCGACCAGCAGAAAAAGGTCGGACTTTTGTCCGGTGGCGAACGCAACCGCGTCCACCTGGCCAAGTTGCTGACCAGCGGCGGCAACCTGCTGCTGCTTGACGAACCAACCAATGACCTCGATGTGGAAACCCTGCGCGCCCTCGAGGAAGCCATTCTCGACTTTCCGGGCTGCGCCGTGGTGATATCCCATGACCGCTGGTTCCTGGATCGAATCGCCACCCATATTCTGGCCTTTGAGGGGAACTCCCAGGTCACCTGGTTTGACGGCAACTACAGCGACTATGAAGAAGACTACAAGCGACGCTTCGGCGACACCATCAAGCCCCAGCGCATCAAGTACAAGCGGCTGAAATAGCCCCTACCCGGCCTGCTTTCGCATGCGGCGGCGCACCACTTCCCTGCCCGCGTCTGTTCCGTCATGCCAGCTGTTGAATACCCTGTCAAAAGGAGTCGGGGTGTTGCCATAGTTAATATGGAAGTACTTGTGGTGAAGGGTGTGAAAGTAGTCGCCGACGGTTGCCCCCCTGCCATTCCCGCTACGGAAAAAATCAAATCCGGAATGTGATACCGACGGGCTTATCCCCTGGAAGAACCCGCATAAAACGATGATTACCGGGTGAACCGGCACCACCCACCACAACATGAACACGGAGAAATACAGAACGTGTTCCAGCGGGTGCATGGAAATGCCCGTCCACGGCCCGATGTTGACGTTCCTGTGATGCAGTTCGTGGGCAACGTCATATACCGGTTTCCAGTGCAGGAAACGGTGAACGAAATAGAAATGGGCGGTACTCCAGAAAAATACCGCGAAGACAGTGAAGACAAAATACACCGGATGCTCGGATATCCACGGGATCGGCTGCCTGCCGCTGGCATAGACCCACAGGGTAATACATTCATACAGGCTCCAGATGGTGACGCCAGGGACCAGACTCCAGAACATGTTATCCCGGACCTGGTTATTCCACAGGAACTTGTCATCATCCGTGGCCAGCCAGCGCCGGTCAAATTTGTACCGGGTTCCCTGGCTGCGCCGTATGTACAGCCACCAGTGCAGGGTCCCGGCGACCAGTATCAGCAAACCGGCGTTCCTGAGCCAGACCAGGGCCATCCAGCCGGGGTCGAGTATCGCCATGGTTGCCATGGACGGGGTCAGGAAATACCAGGTGACAACAGCCAGCCCGATGAAGAAATACCCCCAGGGGTACAGCATGGTGACAAACAAATACCTGGCAGCTTCCGGCAACCTTGGCGGCCAGGCATAAAATGGGGGTGTACGTATAGTGTAGTCGGGTCGATACCCCGATTCACCTGGCGCAACTGAATCTGTCATATCCATCACCACCCCTGTTACAAGGTTGACCGCAATGTGCTCACTATATCAAGTATATTGACTATCCGGTGAGCCTGGATTTTCAGCAGATTGTAAAACTCCTGGCTAGGCGCCGTAAAGTGGAATTTGGCCTGATGTGTGTAATCTGGAATCTGATATTAAAACGCAATCCGATTTTTCTGGACCTGCAATCAGTTTGGTGTTTTGTTAATTTATAGCGACTAATTCCAGGTAGTGAGGCGCTAGAATAATTTTAATGCAAACAATGCCGGAAATTGATTTGATGTCATCATTGAAATATTATACCAAGAAGCCTGCTATTATCGGCGATTGCCAGTTCTAATCGGTAAGGTGTACGTTTAAAAAGATAGATTCCTTTCAACAAAACGAGAAATCAAAAAGCCATGAAAAAATTACTCATTTTCGTAATTGTTTTTTTTGCAAGCAATGCATTTTCTGCTGAAAAACCCAACATCCTGATCATCTGGGGCGATGATATCGGCTGGATGAACGTCAGCGCTTATAACCGCGGCATGATGGAGTATAAAACGCCGAATATCGACAGTATCGCCAATGGTGGAATTTTATTCACCGATGGCTACGGTCAGAATAGCTGTACCGCGGGAAGATCCGCCTTTATCACCGGCCAGAGCCCATTCCGGACCGGTCTGCTGAAAGTCGGTCTGCCCGGCGCCAAAGAAGGATTAAGTGGTAAAGATCCAACCATCGCCGAACTTCTCAAGCCATTGGGGTATGTGACCGGCCAGTTCGGCAAGAACCATCTCGGCGATCGAGATGAGCATCTGCCCAGCAATCATGGTTTTGATGAGTTTTTCGGCAACCTGTACCATCTCAACGCCGAAGATGAACCGGAGAATGAAGATTACCCATCGGATCCGGAATTTGCCAAGCAGTTCGGCCCCCGGGGTGTCATTCACAGTTTCGCCGATGGCCGGATTGAAGACACCGGCCCATTGAATATGAAGCGTATGGAAACCATCGATGAAGAAGTAACTGCACGTGCCCTTAAGTTTATTGACGAGGCCCATAGTGCGGGCAAACCCTTTTTCGTCTGGTATAACACCACCCGCATGCATGTATGGACACGCCTGAAAGAGGAATCGAAAGGCGTTACCGGCCAGGGCATCTATGCAGACGGCATGGCCGAGCACGACGGAATGGTCGGACAATTACTCGACAAGCTGGACGAACTCGGTATTGCTGACAACACCATCGTCATGTATTCAACCGACAATGGCGCCGAAACCTTTACCTGGCCTGATGGTGGCACGACACCTTTTCGAGGAGAGAAGAACACCACCTGGGAAGGCGGGTTCCGTGTGCCGATGATGGTGAAATGGCCGGGCAAGATCAAGCCGGGGCAGGTTTCCA
>PVMK01119441.1_pt1 | contig 32964 bp, 42 predicted proteins | sample 1853481 | NCBI WGS metagenome assembly PVMK01 (sample SAMN08533507, study PRJNA380276) | Marine sediment metagenome, whole genome shotgun sequencing project.
TCCAATTTGGTATTGAATCAAGGTCAGAACGTGGTGCAAGGATCTCTATGTATGACTGATTTCCCAACGAAACTATTGCATTCTGAGTAAAACTGTTAGGATGGACTCCGCCAAATACAGGGGATATACCTGTCAACTCCTTGAATTGACTTATTCCTTTTTCTAAGTCATTAATCACTAATATTATATGGTCTAATTTTTCGTCCTTTTGGTTTGATTGACAAGACAGAAATATCATAGTAAGGAGAAGTAAAATGGGATAGAGTAAATTTCTCATATCTATTTCGATTTTATTTAGTCACTATTTAACCAATTACTCACAACGGCCTTGTGCAAACGACAGTTGCGGGGCTTTCCAACCACGATGTGTCCACATACCTGCATAAAGTTAGTAAAAATTATAAATGTCAGAATACTTGATTGCCCGCTATTGCGATTTGCACATTGTTGGGTACCGTCGCAGTTTCAAAATACTTCTTATAGACCTCTGATGATTCGGAATTTTCATAGATTGTAATTGAATTGAGCAGTCAGCCCACACTCTTCTCCAACTCCCTTGCCTGACCCAACCACCATGGCATATTTATTTCACTGAACAATTCAATTGCCTGGCTGAGGAAGTTTTTGGCCTTTTGCAGATCTTTTCGATTAAAAAGAATTTGAGCATATTCAAAATACCCTCTTGCGAGATATGGAAGTTGCCCTCGAACCCGGCATGAATCGAGCCCTTTTTCTATTGTTTCATCCACAAGTTGGGTATTAGAGTCGTTATTTTGAGCTTCGGCTATGGCTAAAGTATAATAGGCTAAGCATTCGAATCCCTTCATTCCTTTTGTAGACCACTCCAAACCTTTATTCGCTGCCGCCTTTGCTTTTTTCATCATTGCCGCCTTTGCATAGCAATAGCCTAAATTAGGATAATGCGCTGGATATAAAAGATAAATTTTACCTCTTTCCATCAATTCGATACCCTCTTGCATTTTTAACATTCCCTCTTCCTTGTTACCGCTCATAAAAAGGCTGCTCCCGAGCCAAGGCAAACTATTAATTATTGCTACATGATCCCCAATTGGTCGGGCGATTTCAATAGCCTGACTATATGCTTCAGTACATTTTTCCCAAGTTCCCTGAAAGAAGTAACAAAGACCTAACCATGTAAGCGAGTTGGCTTTTCGGCTTAAATCCCCACTTTTTTCAGCAATCTTAATTGCCAGTTCTCCATATGCCAATGCTTTTTTAAAATCTCCAGAATAAGCATAAGAACCACATAGAAAACCTGCTGCATATGCCACATCATTATTCTCACCCAACTCCTCGAGAATAGTAAACCCTTTCTCAAGGCTATTGTTGGCCAACAAATATTCTGCATCAAAAAAGTAGATACGTCCAATGGCTGTATAGGCTTGTGCTAGCAATGCCTTATCATGCCATTGCTCCGCCAAATCTATACAACTAGAGAAGTACTCAATGGCCTGTTTGAGATTACCTGTTAGAACACTTCGCTGACCCAGCCAATAGTTCAAATGAGCAATTTCAGGCTTATTGTTCAGCTCATTGGCATATTCCATAGAGGTTTCTAGAACCTCAACAAATTCATCTGGTCCAGCATAATGAGAGATCTTCGCCCATTTTAAACTGATCTCAATTCGCTTACATCTGAGTTTTTTTGTTTTAGAATGAGTATCAATCAATTCCATAGCATCCCTGTAATATGTTCTGGCATCCAACAAAGAAAAATTCCGTGCTGCTTTATCTCCGGCCAATTCTAAATAATATATGGCCTTTCCTCCCTCATCACTCTTGCTGTAATGATAAGCTAACACTTCGAATTGTTCTTCCAGTCTCTCTGCATAAAGGACTTCAATCGTCTCCCCAACAAGGCGATGTAACAAAGTGCGTTGTTTGATCAATAAGGTCTGATAAGTGACCTCCTGGGTGATGACGTGATTGAATTGAAAGGTCAGTTCCGGGAGATCCTCAATTTGATGGATCAAGTCAGAAACTTTAAGATATTCAAGCGAGTAGGACAATTCTTCCTTTCTAGAAGTGATCTGCTCTAATATGCGCTGCAGGAATTCCCTGCCAATCACAGAAGCCAAACGAATCACTTCTCTAGGCACAGATTCGAGCCGGTCCATTTTTGCACGAACAACAGCCTGAACGGTCTCAGGGAAAGTGATTTGCTCAAGCGGATGGTGCAAGCTAAGTTTTCCTTCTTTAATCAGGACTGTCTCTTCTTCTTTGAGAAGATCGCACAATTCCTCAATGAAGAAAGGGTTTCCATCACTTCGTTGATATATTTGGGATGTAAGTTTCTTAGGAAGGAACTCCACCCCATAGATGGCTTTAATCATCGATTCTACATTCCTTTCATTAACTGAAACGAGATTGATAAGCGTATGGAAAGGTAGCTGGTTCCATTTAGGAGAGTATTCAGGACGATGCAAAACAACAACCATCAGTCGATAGGGAGGTCATCATTTCTAAATGTTTTAGTAAAGTGGCGTCAGACGCTTCATCCGCCCAATGCCAGTCCTCGAGTATCAATACCATTGGTTGGCGTTTTGTATTTAGGGTATTGATACTTACCAGTGCTTCCTGAATAGTCTGTTTTAGTTTATCGCCGGAAAGCTCCCTAGGCAAAGGATATTGGCGACTGGGGATAGAAAGAAGGTGCAGGAAGACCGGGATGTATTGTTTTAGGGCAGGGTCGATACTTGTAATGTTAGTCACCACTTTTTCATGCATTTCAGCAGAAGAATCTTCTTCATTTAAATGCAATCCTCTTCTCAGAGCATCCAGGAAAGGTAGATATGGCGTTGAAATTCCATAGGATTGACATCTGCCTTGTACAACCGTTATAATTTTGCGATCCAGGCTATGCCGAAATTCGTAAATTAGCCGGCTCTTGCCCAATCCTGCATCTCCGGTTACTGTCACAAATTGACCTTCCCCCTGAATAGTTTTTTCCAGGCATATATGAAGTTTAGCCAGTTCATCATTGCGTCCAATGAAATTAGTAAATCCTCGTTGCTCAGCTGCTTCTATGCGAGTTTTGATCTTGGTTTTGCCCAGGATTCGAAAAGGAATCATCGGTTCTGCTTTTCCTTTCAACTTAACAGGTTTCATTGCTTCTACCTTGAAATAAGGAGAAATAAGACGATGGGTTTCCGGGCTGACCAGAATTTCATTTCCTTTCGCCTGGGAAAGAAGTCGTGCACCGGTATTGACCGAATCGCCGGTTACTCCAAATTTACCCTCACGCTCGTCCCACACTGTCGTAACAATCAAGCCTGTGTTGATACCACTATGCAATGATAAAGCCCTGCCAATTAGTGGTTCTACTTCCTTACTTATCTCAAGAACTGTTCTATGTAATTCAAGGGCAGCACAAACAGCGCGGATCGGATCGTCTTCATGAGCATTTGGGATGCCAAACAGAGCAAGTATTTCATCACCAACAAACTGATTAACGATTCCCTCATGGTGTTCTACAATTCGAATCGCCTTAGCCTTGATTCGGTTCATCAATTCCTGCACCTCTTCAGGGTCAAGTTTCTCATTTAACTCCGTGTAGCCTGAAAGATCAGAAAAAAGAATAGTCGCTTGACATCGTTCCCCTTCGGATTGAGGAAAAGCAGATGGAGGCATATCTAATTCTGCAATTTGCAGTTGTAGTTGTAGTGCCTGTAAAGATAAATCGACTGCTGCATCTCCCAGAATTGAACGCTGAGCCTCTATTGCTTTATGGCAGCTTTTATTTGTGTTACTTGTTCTGTGCGATTGGTCATTGAGGTCCTCCTTTTGTCCACTGATTTTCTTGATTACTACCTTAAACTAAGTAGGAATTATTTCTGTTGATTCTCATGTTTATTTATTTCCATTTAAACGATCGATAATGGTACCCAACTTGTTATATGTTGAACCGAAGATACCAATATCCCCAAACCTTTACCGGGATAACAGTGCCTTTTCCTAGTTTCCTTTTACCATTATCCCGCAGTCCCCCATCCTTAGATTCAGCCTATATGGTAACTATCCAAATGATTTAAAGTCTCTTTGTTAGCTTCAAAACATCAAGCTCTGCTACTTGATATACCTGAAATCGTGCCCTGCTTTCAGCTGAATAATAAACTCATAAATAAGTTTAATCACTTTTTCAACATCATCCTTATGCACTGTTTCTACCGTAGTATGCATGTATTTAAGGGGTAATGAAATCAAGGCGGAAGCTACGCCCGCATTAGAATAGGCGAATGCATCTGTATCTGTGCCGGTAGATCTTGAAGCAGATAGACGTTGAAACGCAATCTTCTTCTTCTCAGCTATATTAATAATCATATCCCGCACATTATTTTGTACAGCAGGCCCATAACTAATCACTGGTCCGGAATCGCATTTTATATCGCCGGATTTAATCTTACTATATAGTGGTGCTGTAGTATCGTGGGTAACATCGGTAATAATGGCAACATCGGGCTTAATTCGCTCTGCTATCATTTGTGCACCACGTAATCCTATTTCCTCTTGTACCGAATTGACTACATATAATCCAAAAGGCAATTTTACTTTATTCTCATGTAGTCTGCGCGCTACCTCAGCAATCATAAAGCCCCCCATTCTATTATCAAGAGCGCGCCCTACAAAATATTTTTTGTTAAGTGTAATCAGTTCGTCTTCGAAGGTAATCACTGAACCTACGTGAACACCTAGTTTCTCCACATCCTTTTTTGATGAGCAACCCACATCAATAAAAATATTTTTAAGAGAAGGTACAGTTTCCTTTTCTCCTTGACGCACGTGAATGGCCGGCCAGCCAAAGATGCCTTTTACAACACCTTTTTTGGTATGAATATTCACCCGCATTGACGGCGCTATCTGGTGGTCAGAACCACCATTCCTTATCACATAAATATATCCATCATCATTAATATAATTGACAAACCATGATATCTCATCTGCATGCGCCTCAATAACCACTTTATACTTGGCATCAGGATTAATTACGCCTACCATAGAGCCATAAGTATCGGAGATATAGGTGTTTATATAGGGATTAATATAATCAAGCCAGATCTGCTGTCCGGAAGACTCAAATCCGGTTGGTGAAGCATTATTTAAATATTCTTCAAGAAACTTCTTACTCTTTTTATCCATAATCAATTAAAACAATTACAACTTCTATATGATAAGTGAACTAGCAAATTTAAACCATCTTAGATATTTAATATCGAACAAGGAACATCGATTTTAGATATTAGATTTATTACTCACATTTCTAAATCAACATTCTTAAATCGTTAATCGGTGTTCTAAATTATTAGCATAATTTCTACGCTTATGAACCCTTAAATGATAAGCGAGTCCATAACATGAATATTAAACTGATCGGCCAAGACCGCCATCTACTTTTATATTCTGACCGGTAATATAGCCAGCTTCTTCTGATGCCAAAAATGCAACAGTATTAGCAATTTCTGCAACTGTTCCTGCCCGTTTTAGCGGAATCTTAGCGACAGTAGCCCCATCAACGGGATAACTATCAATAAATCCGGGCAATACATTATTCATCCTGATATTGTCTTCACCGAACCTATCGGCAAATAGCTTGCAATAACTACCCAGAGCAGCCCGCATAACAGAAGACACAGGGTAAGCCATAGATGGTTCAAAGGCAAAATATGTAGAGATATTAACGATTGAGCCACCACCATTTTTCAACATAATTGGCATAACCAGGTCAGCCATTCTGGTTACATTTAGCAATACAAGTTCCAGCCCTTCTTGCCACTGCGCATCCGATATATCCAGTAAATCGCCTTTGGGTGGATGTCCCGTATTATTTACCACAACATCTACCCTGCCATAGGATGTTTGGGCAAGGTTAACCAGTTTTTGCAAATCATCGGTATTGGTAACTGAACCTTGAATATATTTTGCTGACAGCTCTTCGGAGATAGAAATTATCTTTTCAGAACGCGACATAAGTACAAGGTTGTAATCAAGAGAATGTAATTTTCGGGCGATGGCCGCACCCATCCCACTACTCGCGGCGGTGACAATTGCTACTCTATCCATTACAAAGGAATATTACCATGCTTTTTTCTCGGGAGATTGTCTACCTTGTTTTTTAGCATTTCGAAAGCCGTAATCAGTTTGCTTCTGGTATCTAAAGGTAGAATTACTTCATCAACATAACCACGCTCAGCCGCTAAATATGGATTAGCAAACTTACGGGTGTAGGCATCAACTTTTTCTTCCAGCTTGGCCTCCGGGTCATCAGCACTGGCAATCTCTTTTCTGAAAATAATTTCTGCGGCACCTTTAGCGCCCATCACTGCCACTTCTGCTGATGGCCAGGCATAATTCATATCTGCACCAATGTGCTTGGAGTTCATAACATCATAGGCACCGCCATAGGCCTTACGGGTAATTACCGTAATCCTTGGTACTGTGGCCTCAGAAAAGGCATATAATAATTTTGCGCCATTAGTTATTATGGCATTCCACTCCTGCTCGGTACCAGGTAAAAATCCGGGCACATCTTCAAATACCAGTAGTGGGATATTGAAACTATCACAAAAGCGAACAAACCTAGCCCCTTTCTGGCTCGAATGAATACCCAGCACTCCCGCAAAAGATTGTGGCTGATTAGCTACAACACCAATACTTTTCCCAGCCAAACGGATAAAACCAACCACCATACTCTGGGCAAAATCTTTATGTACTTCCAGGAAGCTGTCTGCATCAGCAACGCCTTCAATAACATCCCGCATATCATATGGCTGATTAGGGTTATCAGGCACAATATCCATGAGCACCGGTCTGCTTTCATCTTTACTTTCGTAAGGTAGCGCTGGAGGCAATTCTTCACAATTCTGTGGCATATAGCTTAAAAGGTGACGAATATTTTTAATACACTCCACTTCATTCGCACAGCTAAAGTGCGATACACCACTTTTAGTGGCATGTGTTTGTGCACCGCCTAATTCCTCAGAGGTTACATCCTCCTGAGTAACGGTTTTAACTACGTTGGGCCCTGTTACAAACATATATGAGGTGTTCTCCACCATCATGATGAAATCTGTTATTGCAGGAGAATAAACAGCGCCACCAGCACATGGTCCCATAATAGCTGAGATTTGTGGTATTACCCCGGATGCCCGGGTATTTCGGTAAAATATATCAGCATAACCACCTAATGAAGCTATGCCCTCCTGAATTCTGGCACCACCTGAATCATTTAAACCAATAACCGGGGCACCATTCTGCATAGCCAAATCCATTATACGCACTATTTTTTCGGCATATGACTCTGAAAGTGAGCCACCAAACACTGTGAAGTCCTGTGAAAAAACATAGACCAGTCGTTCATTTATGCGACCATAGCCGGTTACTACTCCGTCACCAAGAAACCGCTGCTTCTCGAGGCCAAAGTCATGGCTTCTGTGCTTGACAAACTTGCCCAGCTCCTCGAAGCTACCGGCATCGAGTAATAATTCAAGGCGCTCACGGGCGGTTAGCTTGCCTTTTTTATGTTGACTATCAATACGATCCTTGCCCCCACCTAGAAGGGCTTCTTCATTTAATTTTTTTAAATATTGCCGTTTTTCTTCTTTTGTTTGGTAGCTCATTGGTCAAAGATTTATATCTCAAATATAGTCAAAATGAGAGCAGTGAGGAGGTACAAATCTTGCAAATAATACCTTTTGTATATTAGGATGCAGCTGCCTAAAATATGACTCTGGTAATTTGTCATTGAAAGAAAACTTATAATTACTTTTGAGGCTAATTATGAATTACGAATACGACAAAGTTTGGGAGTTTACCAATGAAGTTTTCCTTAAAATGGGATGCCCGAGCCAAGATGCAAAACTGGCCGCTGACGTTTTAGTATCAGCAGATTTACGTGGCATTGATTCTCATGGCGTTGCCAGGTTAATTGGCTATGTGCGGCTTTGGGATGCCGAACGAATAAACCCCGCCCCCGATATAAAAATTGTACATGAAACACCTAGCACAGCCGTAGTAGATGGTGATGCCGGGCTGGGTCTGGTGGTAGCACCAAAGGCCATGGAAATAGCCATGGAAAAAGCTAATACGGTAGGTACGGGCTGGGTCTCAGTAAAAAACTCTAATCATTATGGTATAGCGGGTTATCATGCTATGATGGCCCTTGAAAAAGATATGATCGGCATGTCGATGACCAATGCCAGTCCGCTGGTTGCGCCAACCTTCTCTACAGAACGTATGTTGGGCACCAACCCTATTGCTGTAGCCATTCCTGCTGATAAACAACCACCATTTGTGGCTGACTTTGCTACTACTACAGCGGCCAATGGCAAGCTGGAGATTTTGCAGCGAAAGGGCGAAGACGCCCCTTTAGGTTGGATTCAAGATGCCGAAGGGCTACCTTCTACTAATACTGAAGAACTGAAACAAGGTGGCGCACTTTTGCCCCTTGGTGGCGATCGTGTACATAGTAGCCATAAGGGTTATTGTCTGGGCTCTATTGTAGACATTTTCTCAGCAGTGCTATCAGGTGCTAACTTTGGGCCATGGGCACCGCCATTTGTAAGCTTTTTGCCTATGCCTGAGAACCCTGTAGGTGAAGGACTCGGTCATTTCCTAGGTGCCATGCGTATTGATGGTTTCAGGCCGGCAGATGAATTTAAAGAGAATATGGATGTCTGGATAGAGCGTTTTCGCTCGGCCAAAACTACTTCTGAAGCGCCAAGTGTGCTAATTCCAGGAGATCCTGAACGCGAGATGGAAATTGAGCGCCGGGTGAGTGGCATTCCTATTAATGACAAAGTGGTAATTGACCTGCAAGAAGTGGGTAAGCGCTTTGATTTACAGTTTTAACATATTCTCTTCTTTATGCTTGAAATTAATGGCTAAAGCCAATTGAAAACTGCTTTGTCATCACCGGCCTGAAGGCCGGAGCAATATTATTATTTAAAACTAGGTCTTGTCTGGCGCGTTGAAGGTATTGCTATTATTGACAAAGTGGTAATCGACCTGCAAGAAGTAGGAAAGAGGTTCGAACTAAAATTTTATATCCGAATAGCTTTTAAATCTGCTTCTTGTTGAATATTATAATGAGAAGAATATGCTAATAACCCATGGCGAGCCATAAATACTCTGCTGCTGACTATCATAGAGTACATCATAGGCTGCTACTATATTCAAAGCTGAGCGAGGTCCAATAGGTTGTGATATTCCCAAGCCAAGCGGCAAACGATTGGCAGTCCTTCTATCATCTGTATCGCCAAAGTATGAATAGTTTATAAACGAATACTCCGCATAAGCAAATACCTGCTTGATTAAATTAACTCTAGTAAAAAACTGCATCCCCCAACGGTTATCAGTATAATCATAAATACCATTCTGGTATTTATAGAACTGATATGTTGCGCCAATGCCAGCCGAGACCCGGTTACTAATCATATAACCAACAATTGGGGATACACTAATCGAAGTTCCCCAGCTACCACCCGAGAGGCCAAAGCCCCCCCCATAATATATACGGTCTTGCCAATTGCTTTCTCTATCTATCTCTAATTCTCCTTTTTGTGCAAAAGCTATAGTTGTAAACAATAAAAAAATTGGAATGATAAAATACTTAATCTTGCTCATTTTCTACTATTACGTATATATCCTCAGTTGGTTTTTTCATCAGGTAATTTTCGCGGGCAAATTTCTCCAGTAATTCATCATTGCTTAAAAGTTCTTCACGGTCTGCTTTAACTTCAGCAATCTTCTCCACATAAAACTCCTTCTCATCTTCAAGCCCTTTTAACTTTGCCGTTTGCTTGAGCTGTGTATAAAGATCGTTCGAGTCAAAAAAGGTTAGCCAAACCAGGAATACTACCCCGATTATAATATAAAAATTACTAAATATTCGCTTCAATAAGTCCATTAGTAGAATTGTGTTCGCTTAATATGCGCTTAAGTTCGTAAATTCTTGTCAATCTTCAACAGATTATGCCAAAAAATTAGCGATAATGACCTTATTGGCTCTAATAATCAGAGTTTAATTACCATAAACTGCGGTATCTCCTAACTCCTCCTCAATTCTTAAGAGCTGATTATACTTAGCCATTCTATCAGATCTTGAAGCAGAGCCAGTTTTTATCTGACCAGCATTAGTCGCCACAGCAATATCGGCAATGGTAGAATCTTCTGTCTCACCAGAACGATGCGAAATAACACAAGTGAAGCCTGCCCGGTGTGCCATTTCAATGGCATCCAGGGTTTCTGTTAGCGTACCGATTTGGTTTACCTTAATCAGGATAGAATTTGCACTTCCTTCTTCAATCCCTCTTTTCAGAAATTTCATATTAGTAACAAAAACATCATCACCAACTAATTGGCAGCGATCACCAATGGCATCAGTTAATAATTTAAACCCTTCCCAGTCATTTTCATCAAATCCATCTTCTATAGAATCTATTGGAAATTTATCTAGCAACTCTTCAAGATAAGCCACCTGTTCTTCGCGATTTCGAATCGTTCCTTTATCACCTTCAAATTTCGTATAGTCATATTTACCATCCACAGAAAATGCCGAAGCAGCGCAATCCATGGCAATGGTTACATCTTTGCCGGCAGCATAACCAGCAGCTTCGATGGCAGCAATAATGCTATTTAAAGCTTCTTCAGTTCCTCCTGATAAATTAGGTGCAAAACCACCTTCATCGCCAACAGATGTAGTTAGGCCTTTACCTTTTAGGATAGCTTTTAAATGATGGAAAATTTCAGAGCCCATACGTATGGCATCGGCAAAAGTATCAGCGCCAACAGGTCTGATCATGAATTCCTGAAAGGCAATTGGGGCATCAGAATGAGAGCCACCATTGATAATATTCATCATGGGAACCGGTAATACATGGGCATTAATACCACCAATATATTGGTATAGTGGCATGCTGGCTTCTTGCGCGGCCGCTTTGGCAACAGCCAACGAAACCCCCAAAATAGCATTGGCTCCCAGTTTACCTTTATTTTCGGTACCATCAAGCTCAATCATCATTGAATCGATTAATCTTTGTTCCATCACCGGCAGGCCTTCAATCTCCGGCGCTATAATTTCATTTACATTTTCTACCGCCTTAAGCACACCCTTGCCCAAGTATTTAGATTTATCACCATCTCGTAACTCAACTGCCTCATTCTCTCCTGTGGAGGCACCAGATGGAACCGCTGCTCTTCCCATTATTCCTTCATCAGTAAATACTTCTACCTCGATAGTAGGGTTACCTCGAGAATCTAATATTTGTCTGGCGTGAATGTGTTCTATAAAGCTCATAATTATTTTTTTATATTTTCTACAAATTGATCGAATAAGTATCGTGAGTCATGAGGGCCGGGAGATGCTTCCGGGTGGTATTGTACCGAAAAGGCATTCTTACCCTTTACTGACAGCCCCTCAATGGTATTATCATTTAAATTAATATGTGTTGCTTCCACTTTAGAAGATTCTTCAACATCTTTTTCAGAGATCGCAAACCCATGATTCTGGGAAGTTATCTCGCTCAAACCCGAAACAAGATTTTTAATCGGGTGATTCAGCCCTCTATGGCCATGATGCATTTTATAGGTACCAATGCCTTGTGAGCGGGCGATTATCTGATGCCCCAGGCAAATGCCAAATATTGCCTTATCATCGGCAAACATTTCATTTACCGTTTCAACGGCATAGTCCATTACCGCCGGGTCGCCAGGGCCATTTGATAGAAAATAACCATCAGCACCCCAGGCTTTAATTTCTTTAAAATTCGTTTTCGCAGGAAATACTTTACACTCACATCCACGGTCGGCAAGATTTTGCAGTATACTATTCTTAATTCCGAGATCAAGTACGGCAACTTTAATTTTATTGCCTTCACCAATGGTATAGGGTTCTGAGGCAGATACCACTGATGCCAGTTCCAAGCCTTCCATCGATGGAACCTTTTTTAATTCTGCTTCAAGTTGGTCTTTATCCAAAACGGAGGAAATAATTGCATTCATTGCTCCTTTGCTGCGAATATGCCGAACCAGCATACGCGTATCTATATCTGCTATGCCAGTAATCTGGTGTTTTACCAAGTATTCTTGCAGGCTGGCACTGGCGGTATTTCTACTATGCACATCGGTATAGTCATTTACTATCAATCCTTTAATTTGAGGGCGGTCAGATTCCTGCTCGGCATCCACTGTGCCATAATTGCCTATATGAGGGGTTGTATTGATAACTATCTGGCCATAATAAGAAGGATCGGTATAAATTTCCTGGTAACCCGTCATGCCGGTGTTGAAGCATATTTCTCCTCCTGTAGTGCCAGGATGCCCAATGGCAGTACCTTCAAACATCATCCCGTCTGCTAATAATAAGTAGGCTTTTTTGCGTTCTGGCAACTTCATAATTAAGGCTTTAATTGATATGGTGCAAAAATAAAACCTTCATAACTTAATCCTCACTAAGAGTAATTAAAATCAATAGAATTGATAGAATTTAATTAACCTGAGTGCCTTCTTTATTTCGGTTCTCGCTGAAAACCTTCATGAATTAATACTCACAAACATGCATGAAATTGCTGTTCTATTTGAAGAACTTTTTAATGCAAGCAAGTAATATTCATTTTGGTTTTCACAGAAAAAAAGGGATTAGACTTACCATCTAATCCCTTTTAATTTTAATAAAATACTAAGATTAGTCTTTCTTGTCTTCGGCAGGCTCAGACGAGTCATCCTCTTCTTTTGAGTCAGAAGCATCTTCTTCAGTCTCCACTTCTTCACTAGCATCTTCTTCAGCAGCTACCTCTTCTGCCACTTCTTCTACAGGTGCCTCCTCCTCTTCAGCTTCAAGAGGCTCAGCCTCTACAACTTCTTCTGCCTCAGCTGTTGCCCCTACTTCAGGTGTTTCTTCAGCCTCAATTTCTGTTACCTCTTCTTCAACTGCTTTCTCTTCTACTGCTGCTGCTTCCACAGGAGCTTCCTCGGCTTCAACCGGCTCTACCTCTACCTCTGCCGCTTCTTCCGCAGCAACCTCAACTTCCGTAACATCTTCTACTACAGCATCTTCGGTTTCAGCTGGCTCAACCTCCACAACGGCTTCTTCAGCTTCGACAGGCTCCGCTACCTCTTCGACAGGTGCCTCTTCAGTAGCAACTTCAGTTACTTCCTCTTCTACCACAGCCTCTTCAGCTTCAACCGCCTCCACAGTTTCTGTAGGTTTAGCGGCAGTCGTATCCTGGTCAGCTCCACCTTTTCCTCTTCTACTTCTTCTGGTCTTAGCTTTTTCCGGCTTCGCTTCTTTTAATAAGGCTGCGTTGTAATCCACAAGTTCAATTACACACATATCAGCATTATCGCCTAAACGGTGGCCAGTCTTTAATATCCTGGTATATCCACCCGGCCGGCTGGCAATCTTATCAGCTACCTCATTAAAAAGCTCGCTCACAGATTCCTTATTCTGTAAATATGAAAACACAACCCTTCGTGAGTTAGTATCGTCAATTTTAGATTTAGTTAGAAGCGGCTCAACATATTTTCTTAATGCTTTGGCTTTAGCCACAGTAGTGCTAATTCGCTTCTCCATGATTAATGAAGAAGCCATATTAGAAAGCATTGCTTTTCTATGTGAAGGCGTTCGGCCTAAATGATTAAATTTTTTCCCGTGTCTCATCGGTTCTTACTCTTCTTCTAGTTTATATTTAATAAGATCCATGCCAAAGGTCATGTTCTTATCTGCCACTAACTGCTCTAATTCAGCCAATGATTTCTTACCAAAGTTTCTAAACTTCATCATATCCGAAATCTCCAGACTTACAAGGTCTCCTAATGTACGCACATCAGCTGCCTTAAGGCAGTTATAGGCACGCACTGAAAGATCCATATCATGCAAGGCTGTTTTAAGTAATTTGCGCATATGCAACATCTCTTCATCTACTGCTTCAGGCTCACCTGCTTCAGCTGATTCTAGAATCATATTTTGGTCTGAGAATAACATGAAGTGCTGTATAAGGATATAAGCAGCGCCTTTCAGGGCATCTTCAGGATGAATAGAGCCATCCGTTTCGATATCTAAGATCAACTTTTCGTAGTCAGTCTTTTGCTCTACCCTGGTATTTTCAACACTATATTTTACGTTTTTAATTGGCGTAAAAATGGCATCTATTGGAATATATCCAAATACTTGCTCAGCAGGCTTGTTTTCCTCTGCAGGAAGATAACCACGTCCTTTATCAATGGTTAATTCTATCTCCAGGTTAGCTTTCTTGTCAAGATGACAAATCACATGCTCAGGATTAAGTATTTCAAAGGCAGTGGTGAATTTTGCTAAATCACCAGCAGTTAAAACATCACTTCCCTTTATATTAACTGTAATCTTATTATCAAATGAATCAGCAATCTTTTTAAAGCGAACCATTTTAAGGTTTAAGATGATATCAGAAACATCCTCAACTACTCCTTCGATGGCCGAAAACTCGTGTAATACATTAGGTATTTTAATACCGGTTATAGCATAACCTTCTAACGAAGAAAGAAGTATTCTCCTTAAAGCATTACCAATAGTCACCCCATAACCTTTTTCAAGAGGTTTAAAAGTAAATAGTCCATGGAAATCATCTGCTTTCTCCATTGCCACTTTATTTGGCATTTGAAACGCTAATATTGACATAGTTTTTTTGTTTTATACAAGCTGCGCACCAATAAAAATGTACAGCCTGAGATTAATTAATTTATTTCGAGTAAAGTTCAACAATAAGCTGCTCCTGGATATTCTCCGGGATATCTTCTCTTATTGGTAACGATATTAGTTTTCCCCCAAGGGTTTCTGGAAACCACTCTAACCAAGGGTAGTTTTTGGTGGCAGTTGCTGCTACACTATCAGTTACAACTTCCAAAGATTTAGATTTCTCTCTAACCTCAACAGTATCACCAATTTTTAGTGCATAAGATGGAATATTAACCACCTGACCATTTACGGTAATATGCTTATGTAGTACGAACTGCCTAGCCGCTCTCCGGGTTGGGGCAATGCCCAAACGAAAAACAGTGTTATCAAGTCTGGTTTCTAATAATTGCAGTAATATTTCACCTGTAATACCACTTTTTCTGGATGCTTTATCAAATAAGTTAGCAAACTGACGCTCAAGAACACCATAAGTGTACTTTGCCTTTTGCTTCTCCATTAACTGGATGGCATATTCAGAAGGCTTTCTTCTTCTGCTACGACCATGCTGACCTGGAGGATATGCCTTCTTTTGTACGGCCTTACTTGGGCCAAAAATCGGGTCATTGAAACGCCTGGCTATCTTTGCTCTAGGACCTCTATATCTTGCCATTATTCTTGAATATTCTTAGTTACTGCTTATTAAACTCTTCTTCTTTTAGGAGGACGACAACCATTATGTGGTAATGGTGTTACGTCTCTAATTGTGGTAACCTCAATGCCAACATTTTGTATGGTTCTGATGGCCGACTCTCTGTCAGCACCAGGGCCCTTTACAAACACATCTACTTTACGTAATCCAAGGTCGTATGCTTTTTGAGCACACTCCTGGGCTGCAACCTGACCTGCATAAGGAGTGTTTTTCTTTGAGCCCTTAAAGCCCATTTTTCCTGCCGATGCCCAGGAAATAACCTGACCAGAGGTGTTGGTTAAAGAAATAATAATGTTGTTAAATGTAGCTTTAATATGCGCCTGGCCAATGGCCTCGATATTAACAACTCTTTTTCTCGCTTTATCTTTTCTCTTTTCTGCCATATTAACTATACCTATTTAACAGCTATTTTTTTATTAGCAACAGTCTTTCTCTTTCCTTTTCGTGTACGAGCATTGTTCTTAGTATGCTGGCCTCTAACCGGCAAGCCTCTTCTATGCCTTAAGCCACGGTAACAACCAATATCAAGCAAACGCTTAATATTTAGCTGTATCTCAGACTTGAGAACACCTTCTACTTTGAACTTCTCACTAATGACAGCACGAACAGCATTCGCTTCTTCATCAGTCCATTCACCAACTTTTTTATCCCAATCAACTTTAGCCTCAGTAAGGATAGCTTGCGCATTGCTCCTACCAATACCAAATATGTAAGTTAAAGCGATTTCGCCTCGCTTATTTTGGGGAATATCTATACCTGCAATTCTAGCCATAACTATTAGCCTTGTCTTTGTTTGTACCTTGGATTCTTTTTATTGATTACATAGACCTTTCCTTTTCTTCGGATAATCTTGCAATCAGCACTTCGTTTCTTTACAGATGCTCTTACTTTCATCTTATCTTATTTGTATCTATATACTATTCTTCCTTTTGTTAAATCATAAGGCGACATTTCAAGTTTTACCTTATCGCCCGGTAATATTTTAATATAATGCATCCTCATTTTTCCTGAAATATGGGCAATAATTACATGTCCATTTTCAAGTTCAGCACGAAACATCGCATTTGACAATGCTTCTATTATTGTTCCATCTTGTTCAATTGAAGCTTGTTTAGCCATATTAAAATTTATATACTTCTTCTATATATTTATGTGTTGTCAGCACTTCTGCTTTACCATTCGCTATAGCTACCGTATGCTCATAATGAGCAGAAATAGCTCTATCCCGGGTTCTAATGGTCCAACCATCACTCTCCTGCACAATCTCCATCTTCCCCAGATTAATCATTGGCTCAATGGCAATAACCATCCCTTCTTTCAACATCGGGCCTTTACCTCTTTTACCATAATTAGGCACTTCAGGCGCTTCATGCAATTCTTTGCCTACTCCATGGCCAACCAACTCCCTCACTACCGTATAGCCAAATCCTTCAACATAATGCTGAACGGCATAGCTAATATCTCCTATCCGATTGCCAACAACAGCTTCATCAATTCCTTTATAAAGTGACTCTTTTGTCACTCGTAATAGTTGCAGTTTCTCCTCTTCCACTTCACCTACAGGATAAGTGTAAGCTGAATCACTGTGAAATCCCTGGTAAAATACTCCGCAATCAATGCTAAGAATATCTCCCATCCCGGAGTTCACTTTCTGATGGAAACCCATGAACTACCTGTTCGTTGGGCGACACACACAAAGTGTATGGAAACCCATTGTAGTTCAAGAATGATGGCACTCCACCATGATCCCTGATAAACTCCTCTGCCAGCCCGATCCATATCAGAAGTTTTTGCACCCGGGCTTAATCATTCGGGCTATTTCTGCATGGGACCTTACCCAATATTTGGGCAGATTCCTTTATCAATTCAATCTCTTCGCTCGTCTTATAATGAACCATTATAAGTACTAAGCCACAGCAACTTGAGAACGTCCTTTAACTCGACCAGATTTCATCATTCCTTCATAATGCCTCATCAACAAATAACTTTCAATTTGTTGAAGGGTATCCAGAATTACGCCAACCATAATTAATAATGATGTGCCGCCATAGAACTGTGAAAATCCTACACTTACACCGGCTAACTGAGCAAAAGCAGGCATAATAGCAACAATTGCCAAGAATATAGAACCAGGTAGTGTTACTCGAGTTAATATATTATCTATAAATTCAGAAGTTTGTTTTCCTGGTTTAATACCCGGAACAAAGCCTCCGTTTCGTTTTAAGTCTTCCGCTATCTGACTTGGGTTTACCGTAATAGCAGTATAGAAAAAGGTGAAGAGTAATATCATCACCGCAAATAGTAAATTGTATTGCCAGGAAGTAGGATCCGCGAATGCAGTACCAATATATGCGGCAATATCATTGTCCTGAGCCCAAATGTTAGCTACCAAAGGTGGTATAAACATTAATGCCTGGGCAAATATTATAGGCATTACTCCTGATGAGTTAACCTTTAAGGGGATGTACTGCCTTTGTCCACCATAAACCTTATTTCCTACAACCTGCTTAGCATATTGCACCGGAATTCTTCGGGTGGCCTGGGTAAATGCTACCACAGCAACAACAACGAAGAACAGTCCAACAAGCTCGAGAACCAACACTAATGCTCCACTCATTCCACGGGTAACAACCTCACTCACTAAGTACGTAGGTAATCTTGAAATGATTCCTATCATAATCAGCATAGAAATACCATTACCAATTCCTTTATCAGTAATTCTTTCTCCCAGCCACATTACAAACATTGTACCGGCAACGAGGATAATCATAGCACTTACCCTGAACAAATAAGGGTCTATTATGATAGCCTCGGTCGGAATAGTCGTTGCCAGGTAACCTATTGACTGCGCCATAGTAATGGCTATAGTTAATACTCTTGTAATCTGGTTTATCCTATTACGGCCAGATTCTCCTTCTTTCTGTAACTTCTGGAAATAAGGAACGGCCACCTGCATCAACTGGATTACAATTGAAGCAGAGATATATGGCATTATACCAAGTGCAAAAATTGATGCCCTTGAAAATGCCCCGCCAAGGAAAGTATTTAATAAACCAAATATACCTTGAGCCTCGCCACCAACTGCTGCTAATATTTCAGGGTCAATTCCCGGAAGCACAACATAAGAACCCAAGCGAAATATGACAAGGAAACCTATGGTATTAAGTATCCGGATCCTTAGATCTTCGATTGAGAAAATATTCTTTATGGTGGTGAAAAATTTCTTCATATTTATTTAATCTCAACAGCTTTACCACCTGCAGCCTCAATAGCACCAGCTGCAGTAGCTGAAAATTTATGTACTTCTACTTCTAATTTAGCTTTTAGCTCTCCTCTACCCAATATTTTTACCAGGTCCTTCTTGCCCACAATACCATTATCTACTAAAAGCTCAAGGTTTATTTTCTTAGCTTTAGTCTTTTCGGCAATTTCTTGCAAAGCACTTAAATTAACTGCTTTGTATTCAACCCTGTTAGGATTAGTAAAACCGAATTTAGGCACCCTTCTTTGTAATGGCATCTGACCACCTTCAAAGCCAATCTTTCGAGAATAACCAGATCTTGACTGAGCACCGTTGTGACCTCTGGTAGATGTACCTCCACGTCCCGATCCCTGGCCACGACCAATTCTCTTCTTGTTTTTTGTTGACCCTGCAGCGGGTTTTAGTGTATGTAGTTTCATCTTAAAGCTCAGTTACTGCCACTAAATGGCTCACTTTATTAATCATTCCCGCAATCTGTGGAGTTAACTCAACTTCTACAGATTTATTTATTTTTCCCAACCCTAGCGCCTTAATAGTACGCTTTTGTCTTTCAGGTCTTTTAATGGTACTTTTTATTTGCTCAACTCTTACTTTACTCATGTTGTTACCCGTTAAAAACAGTAGATAAACTTACACCGCGTTGCTGAGCAACAGAATATGCATCTCGCATCTTCATAAGTGCATCAAAGGTAGCTTTAACCACGTTATGTGGATTAGAAGAACCTTTAGACTTTGCCAACACATCCTTAATGCCGGCACTTTCTAATACTGCACGCATAGCACCACCGGCTATTACACCTGTACCAGGAGACGCGGGTTTTAATAATACAAAGCCACCACCATACTTACCAATAGATTCGTGTGGCACAGTAGTTTTATTAATAGGTACTTTAACTAAGTTCTTTTTAGCATCATCAACCCCTTTGGTTATGGCATCAACTACTTCATTGGCTTTGCCAAGTCCGTAACCAACCACACCATGGCCATCTCCAACTACAACAATAGCCGAAAAACTAAACCTACGGCCACCTTTAACAACTTTAGCAACTCTTTTAATAGCCACAACCTTCTCTTGAAGATCGATTTCACTGGCTTTTATTGCTCTTACATTACTTTGTTGCGTCATACCTTATTAAAATTTTAAGCCACCTTCTCTAGCTCCATCAGCTAAAGCTTTAACCTGGCCATGATATTGATATCCACCACGATCGAAAACCACGCTGTCTATGCCTGCAGCCTTAGCTTTTTCAGCCAACTTGCTACCTACATTCTTTGAGTGTTCAATCGTATTATTTTTTATTCCCAAATCGATAGAGCTGGTGGCTGTTATAGTTGCTCCCTTAGCATCATCAATTATTTGGGCATAAATTGCTTTATTGCTTTTAAACACCGACAATCTTGGGCGCTCAGCAGTTCCAGCAATTTTATTTCTTACTCCTCTGCGAATACGTAGCCTTCTGGCACTTTTTGTTGTACTCATAGCCTTATTTATTTAGCAGCTGTCTTACCAGCTTTTCTTCTAACTTGTTCTCCTACAAAACGGACACCTTTACCTTTGTAAGGCTCCACTTTTCTTAATGACCTGATTTTTGCGGCCACGTCACCAATTAATTGTTTATCAATACCTTCAAGAATAATTAATGGACTTTTACCTTTTTGGTTTTCAGAAACAACCTTAATTTCTTCTGGCACTTGCAAGAAAATATTATGAGAATAACCTAAGGTTAACTCAATTACATTATTCTGTACATTAGCCCTGTAACCAACACCAACCAGCTCAAGCTCCTTCTTATATCCTTCAGTAACACCAACTACAGCATTATAAATCAATGACCGGTAAAGGCCATGAAGCGCCTTGTGCCTTTTCTGCTCGGTTGGACGTACAACAACATATTTACCATCTTCCTCATTCAGCTTGAATTCCGCATCAAAAGGTTGGGTAAGCTCTCCCTTAGGTCCTTTAACACTAACATTGTTGCCATTGTTAGTGATGGTTACACCTTCTGGAATCGTAATTGGTTTATTACCTATTCGTGACATCTCTATTAATTAATAAACGTAACACAATACTTCACCACCAATACTTTCTTTGCGAGCTTCTTTGTCAGTCATTACACCTTTAGATGTAGAAAGTATAGCAACACCTAAGCCATTAAGAACCCTGGGCAAATTATTTGTATGCACATATTTTCTAAGCCCCGGCTTACTTATTCTCTCTAATTTAACTATAGCACTCTGCTTTGTCAGAGGGTTATATTTTAAGGCAATTTTAATTAGCCCCTGGCCATTGTCAGTATCCTCAAACTTGTAATTTTGGATATAGCCCTTCTCATGAAGCACCTTGGTGATATTTTTCTTAATACCTGACCCCGGTATTTCCACTATTCTGTGGTTCGCCTTAATGGCGTTTCGCAACCTCGTTAAATAGTCCGCTATTGGATCTGTCATTGTTTTCTTAACTTAAAATATTAATGCACCCCATAAAAACTGGGCTGCAAAAATACAATTTAATTTTTCTTTTTCAAAAATATTCTAAGTGCGCTAAGGAGCTGTTTTACCAACTCGCTTTAGTAACACCTGGAATCTTACCCGCGCTAGCCATCTCCCTGAAAGTAACCCTTGAGATACCGAATTTTCTCATGTATCCTTTTGGCCTCCCAGTCATCTTACATCTATTATGTAATCTAACCCTGGAAGAGTTTCGGGGAAGTTTATCAAGTCCAACCCAGTCGCCAGCTTCTTTGAGTGCTTTACGCTTTTCAGCAAAACGTGCAACCAGTCTTTCTCTTTTTCTTTCGCGCGCTTTAAGAGATTCTCTTGCCATATCTTAATTTGCGTTAGTATTTTTAAAAGGCAAACCAAATGCCTTTAATAATTCATATCCTTCTTCATCAGTTTGAGCAGAAGTCACAAAAGTGACATTCATACCATTGATGTTATTAACCTTATCGATACTGATTTCAGGGAAGATGATCTGCTCTTTGATACCTAGCGTATAATTACCCCGTCCATCAAAACCTTTTTCTCCTATGCCTCTAAAATCTCGAACACGTGGCAAGGCAATACTCATCAGGCGATCAAGAAATTCGTACATCTTATCTCCTCTAAGAGTAACCCTGGCGCCAATAGGCATACCTTCTCTTAACTTAAAGTTGGAAACCGAAATTTTAGCAATAGTAGAAACAGCTTTCTGTCCACTAATTGTTGTCAGTTCATCAACACCAACGTCGATCTGCTTTTTGTCGGCAACTGCTGTTCCAATACCTTTATTGATACTAATTTTCTCAATCTTAGGAACCTGCATTACTGATTTGTACTGAAATTTCTCTTTCAGCTTAGCAACGATCTCGTTCTTATACTTATCTTTTAATCTAGGACTAGCCATTTTTAATTACTTCCCCGGTTTTCTTAGAATAACGAACTAATTTACCATCTACTAGTTTTCTGCCAATTCTGGTTGCTTCACCATTAGAAGGATCTACTACCATTAGATTACTTAGATGAATTGAAGCTTCGGTTTTTTCGATACCCCCTTCAGGCTTGGCAGCTGACGGCTTTATATGCTTAGTTACCACATTTACACCTTCAACAATTGCCCGACGCTTTTTAGGGATTATTTCTAAAACCGTTGCTGTTTTGCCTTTCGCATTACCTGAAAGAACCTTTACGGTATCTCCTTTTCTTACATGCAGTTTTGGCTGCTTATTTTTCTTTCTTTCCATATTAAAGCACTTCAGGGGCCAATGATACAATTTTCATGAACTGCTTCTCACGTAATTCTCTAGCCACAGGGCCAAAGATTCGTGTTCCTCTTGGTTCATCCTTTTCGCCTAAAAGCACGGCAGCATTATCTTCAAAACGAATATAAGAGCCATCTTTTCTTCTCACTGCTTTTTTAGTTCTTACTACAACGGCAGTAGAAATTGTGCCTTTTTTCAGGCTGCTTGAAGACATGGCTGATTTAATAGTGACCACAATTTTGTCACCTACTGAAGCGTATCTTCTACCGGTTCCTCCAAGCACACGGATACAAAGCACCTCTTTGGCGCCACTATTATCTGCTACTTTAAGTCTTGATTCCTGCTGTATCATGATTACTTAGCTCTTTCTATTATTTCTATTAATCTCCATCGCTTGTTCTTACTCAACGGACGGGTTTCCATGATCTTAACAGTATCTCCAATACCACAATCATTTTTCTCATCGTGAGCAGCAAACTTCTTAGACTTGTTCATGAACTTGCCATAAACAGGGTGCTTGATTTTTCTGTTAACATTAACAGTAATGGTTTTATCCATTTTGTTGCTTACCACAACACCTACTCTTTCTTTTCTTAAATTCCTTCCTTCCATGATCTTATTTCTCAAGCTGTTTTTGACGAAGAGCTGTTTTTAATCTTGCTATCATCTTACGAGTAGCCCTTAACTTCATAGGGTTTTCGATAGGAGATATAGCATGTGCAAACTTTAATTTTTGCATCGCTTCCTGCTCACTCACAATCTTTTGTGATAGCTCCTCAAAGGTCAAGGCTCTTATTTCTGAATTCTTCATGACTGTTCTTCAATATAATCTGCGCGAACACTAAATTTTGTCTGCATCGGTAACTTCTGCTGAGCCAAGCGCATTGCTTCTTTCGCAGTAGCCCTGTCAACACCTCCTGCCTCAAACAAGATTGTACCAGGCCTTACAACCGCTACCCAGTATTCTGGGGCACCCTTTACCCTTTACCCATCCTTACTTCAGCGGGCTTCTTGGTAATAGGCTTATCCGGAAAAATACGTATCCAAACCTGACCCTGGCGTTTCATTGCCCTGGTCATGGCGATACGAGCAGCTTCTATCTGACGGCTGGTAATCCATCCGCCTTCAAGCGATTTAATAGCAAAAGCCCGAATGCGATAGTGTGCCCTCTTTGCGCCAGGCCTTTAACGCGGCCTTTTTGCATCTTTCTGAATTTAGTTCTTTTCGGCTGTAACATATTCTTATAACTTAAGCTTCGGCTCGGCCGCCGCTTTTATACATTTATCTTCTTCTCCTCCTGTCTTCGTTTCTAGCACCACCACCTCTGTGGGCGCCACCGTGACCACCACCTCGTTGGGCGCCACCGCGTGTTGGTCCACCGATGTTAGGCGACAAATCTCGCTTGCCATAAACCTCACCAGAGAATAACCAAACCTTAATTCCTATAACTCCATAAACAGTATTAGCTTCCGAAACAGCATAATCTATATCGGCTCTAAGCGTATGCAAAGGAATTCTTCCTTCTTTATACTGCTCAGTTCTTGCCATTTCTGCACCTCCTAATCGTCCTGAAACTTTAATTTTAATTCCTTGAGCTCCCACTCGCATTGCCGAAGCAATAGCTTGTTTCATGGCCCGTCGGTAAGAAATTCTCGCCTTTAACTGTTGTGCGATTGACTCACCTACCAATTTAGCATCAAGCTCAGGTCGTTTAATTTCAAAAATATTGATCTGAACGTCCTTGCCGCTCAACTGCTTTAACTCCTCTTTAATTAAATCAACTTCAGATCCTCCTTTACCAATAACAACACCTGGACGAGCTGTATGAATAGTTAGGGTTATTCTTTTAATGGTACGCTCGATGATAATTTTAGAAATACCACCTTTTGGAATACGTGCCAATACATACTTACGGATTTTCTGATCTTCAACTAGTTTTTCAGCAAAGTTATCGCCACCGTACCAGTTAGATTCCCATCCTTTAATGATGCCAAGCCTTAATCCTATTGGGTTTACTTTTTGTCCCATATCTATTCTTTGTTATCAGTTTCTTCAGCAACTGCTTCAACCGTACCAGTATTCATGCTATCGATCACCATAGTAACATGGTTAGATCTTTTGCGAATTCTGTGAGCCCTTCCTTGTGGAGCCGGACGTAAACGCTTAAGCATTCTACCACTATCCACAGCAATTGTTTTTATATATAAATCCGCTTCTTCTATTTTAGCATCTTCATTTGCTAATTGCCAGTTAGAAATTGCACTTAAAAGCAGTTTCTCTAATTTGGCTGCTCCCACTTTGGGCTCAAATTTTAAGATGCTAAGAGCTTTTACTACTCTTTCGCCACGAATTAAATCAGCCACCACACGCATTTTGCGTGGTGAGGTTGGTACGTTTGTTAATTTAGCTACGGCTTCCATAATTATCTTCTGCCTTTATCTTTTTTAGAAACATGGCCGCGATAGTTCCGTGTTGGGGCAAATTCGCCAAGTTTGTGTCCTACCATGTTTTCAGTAACATATACAGGAATAAACTTGTTGCCGTTATGAACCGCAAATGTATGACCTACAAAGTCAGGAGATATCATGGATCTTCTTGACCATGTTTTAATCACTGATTTCTTGGTAGATTCACTCATTACCTCAACTTTCTTCTCAAGTCTGAAGTCGATATATGGTCCTTTTTTTAGAGATCTAGACATTATTTCCTCCTACTAATTATAAATCTATCTGAATATTTCTTTTTCGACCTGGTTTTGAAACCCTTGGCAAGAACACCTGTTCTTGATCTTGGATGTCCACCAGACGCCCGGCCTTCACCACCTCCCATAGGGTGATCAACAGGGTTCATTGCAACACCTCTTACGCGAGGTCTTCTTCCTTTCCATCTTGCTCTACCTGCCTTACCGAGACGCACATTCATATGGTCTGAATTACCCACGGTGCCAATTGTTGCCATGCATGTAACCAATACCATTCTCATTTCACCAGAAGGTAATTTAAGCGTGGCATATTTCCCTTCACGAGCAACCACCTGAGCATAAGAACCGGCACTGCGTGCCATCGCTGCTCCTTTACCAGGTTTCAATTCGATGTTATGGACAATAGTACCCAATGGAATTTTTGATAAGAAAAGTGCATTACCAACTTCGGGTGCTGCTTTCTCACCTGAAACAACAATTTGTCCCACTTTCAAACCCTGTGGAGCTATGATATAAGTCTTCTCGCCATCTGCATAATATAAAAGCGCCACGCGTGAAGTTCGTGTAGGATCATATTCAATGCTTTTTACGGTAGCAGGTACACCAGATTTCTGGCGTTTAAAATCCACCATTCTAAGCTTCTTCTTATGACCACCACCGACATTGCGAATAGTCATCTTACCAGTGTCATTTCTGCCACCTGTACGCTTCACCAATTTAACCAGCGACTTCTCCGGCTTTGATGCGGTTAGCTCATCAAATGCAGGAGCAACCCTAAATCGGGTTCCTGGAGTTATTGGTCTAAATTTCTTTACTGCCATATCCTATTTATTTATATGCCGCTGTAGAAGTCAATAACCTCGCCATCAGCAACAGTAACAATCGCTTTTTTGTAACCTGCAGTTCTTCCGGTTACTACTTTTGATTTAGTATATCGGGATTTCTGTTTCCCCTGGTAACGCATAGTGTTTACGCTCTCAACGGTAACGCCATACATCTTCTCAACTTCTTTCTTAATTTCAACCTTATTGGCATCCATCTCTACGATAAAACCATATTTTCCAGACTCGTTGAGAGTAGAAACTTTCTCAGTAATCAAAGGCTTTTTCAGTACGCTCATTTCAGTAAGGTTTTTTCAATTTTCTCAACTGAGCTTTCCACCAATACCAGCGTATCAGCATTAAGCACATCGTATGTATTAATCTGCTCGGCAGTAATGATTTTTGCATTCTGTACATTGCGTCCTGACAAAACAATATTCTTGTCGCTCTTAGGTATTACCAGGAGTGTTTTCTTATTGTCTAATGACAAACTTTTAAGCATTGCCAAATAGTCTTTAGTCCTTGGCGCTTCAAAGGTGAAATCTTCAAGAATAGAAATGGCCTTTTCTTTAGCCTTATAACTTAATGCTGATTTTCTGGCTAATACTTTAACCTTCTTGTTCAGCTTAAAAGAATAGTCTCTTGGTCTTGGTCCGAATACACGGCCACCACCTCTAAATATCGGAGACTTAATACTACCGGCTCTGGCAGTACCAGTTCCTTTTTGCTTTTTGATTTTTCTCGTAGAACCAGTGATGTCTGCCCGCTCTTTAGACTTATGCGTTCCCTGGCGTTGGTTGGCCAGGTACTGCTTCACATCAAGGTAAATAGCATGATCATTAGGTTCCATGCTATAAATATCTTTCGACAGGCTCACCTTACGTCCTGTTTCTTCGCCATTATTTTTTACTACTGCAATGTTCATGATCTTATTTCTCTAAAATTACAGTTGAATTTTTCGCTCCGGGAATGGAACCTGAAATCACCACAAGGTTTTGCTCAGGAATAATTTTTAGTACTTCAAGGTTGAGTACTTTCACTCTGTCTCCTCCCATTCTTCCACCCATACGCATACCCTTAAATACCCGTGCCGGATAGGACGCACCACCAATTGAACCCGGTGCTCTTAGCCTGTTGTGCTGACCATGTGTTGCCTGACCTACGCCGGCAAAATTATGACGCTTTACAACTCCCTGGAATCCTTTACCTTTAGAGGTACCAACGGCATCAAGAAAATCGCCTTCAGCAAATACATCTGCTAATTTAATTTCCTGGCCAAGCTGTACTCCGCCTTCAAATTCAACGCGGAAATTCCTGAACTCAACAACTTCTCTTTTTGGTGTGGTGTTTGCCTTATCAAAATGGCCTTTCAGCGCCTTAGGAGTCTTTTTCTCCTTTCTCTCGCCAAAAGCTAACTGCACTGCAGTATAGCCATCGGTCTCATCATTTTTGACTTGCGTAACCACACAAGGACCAGCTTCTATAACTGTGCATGGAACATTACGTCCATCGGCACGATAAATGCTAGTCATTCCGATTTTTTTACCAATTATACCAGACATTATTCTTTCAATTAACCTATTTGGTTTAAATGCTTTTTTAGTCCTTTTTTCAAAGGGAATGCAAAGATAGTAATTTTAAGCCACAAGCCAAGAGGTCAATTATTAATATTTCCCTTGGCTTTAGCAAAAAAAAGAACCAGGCTTTACATGGTTCTTTATGATTGATATTTATGTACGATTAAACCTTGATTTCAACGTCAACACCACTTGGCAATTCTATTTTCATCAATGCATCTACGGTTTTAGAACTATTAGAAAAAATATCTAATAATCTTTTATAGGTACACAACTGAAATTGCTCTCTAGATTTTTTATTCACGTGTGGTGATCTCAGAACAGTAAATTTCTCCTTAACGGTTGGTAGTGGAATTGGTCCACTAACAATTGCTCCGGTTGCTTTTACCGCTCTAACAATCTTTTCAGCTGACTTATCAACCAAGTTATGATCGTAAGATTTTAGTTTTATGCGTATCTTCTGGTTCATAACTTATATATTAAACTGTTACTCCTTTAACGTCTTCAATAACTTTTTCTGCCAGGTGCTTTGGCACCGCAGCGTAATGTGCGAAGGTAAGCGAAGCTGATGCCCTGCCTGAGGTTATGGTACGTAAGTCAGTTACATAACCAAATAATTCAGAAAGTGGCACATCGGCTTTCAACACCTGGGCTCCACCCTTGGTATCCATACCCTTCATTATACCCCGGCGCTTATTCAAGTCACCATTAACAGGACCGGTATATTCTTCTGGCGTAACCACCTCTACCGACATAATAGGTTCCATTAATTGTGGCTTGGCTTTCTTGGTAGCTCCCTTAAAAGCTATACGAGCAGCTAATTCAAATGACAAGGCATCAGAATCAACGTCATGGAACGAGCCATGAAATAAACGAACGTATAATGAATCCATAGGAAAGCCTGCAAGCGGTCCATTAGTCATGGCGCTCTTAAAGCCTTTTTCAATAGAGGGGATAAATTCTTTTGGAATAACACCACCAACTATTTTATTATCAAACTCAAGGCCTTCTTTTCCATCTTCCCTTGGTCCAAGTTCAAATACGATATCAGCAAATTTACCTCTACCACCGGTTTGCTTCTTATAAACCTCTCTATGCTCAACAGAAGTAGTAATAGCTTCTTTGTAAGCAACCTGAGGAGCACCTTGATTTATTTCAACTTTAAACTCGCGCTTCAGCCTGTCAATGATAATCTCCAGATGAAGTTCTCCCATACCACGAAGAATGGTCTGACCTGTCTCTTCATCAGTATTAACTTTTAGAGTGGGATCTTCCTCAATCAATTTGGCAATAGCCATACCCAATTTATCAACATCAGCCTGAGTTTTAGGCTCAATGGCATAACCAATCACCGGCTCAGGGAATGTCATAGATTCGAGAACACTCTTGTTCTTTTCATTAACAAGGCTATCTCCTGTTTTAATATCTTTAAACCCAACACCTGCGGCAATATCTCCTGCCTCAGCCACTTTGATAGGGTTTTGCTTATTAGAGTGCATCTGCATTAAACGGGAGATACGCTCTCTTTTACCCGTTCTTGTATTGTATACATAGGAACCAGCTTCCAGCTTACCAGAATAAACCCTAAAGAAACATAAACGACCTACAAATGGATCGGTAGCTATTTTAAAAGCTAAGGCAGCAAATGGTTCGCTGACATCAGGCTTTCTTGTTTCAAGCTCTTCTGTATCTGGGTTTATACCTTCTACCGGCGGCATGTCAAGTGGCGAAGGCAAGTATGCAGTAACTGCATCCAATAAGGCCTGAACACCCTTATTCTTAAATGCAGAACCACAAAGCACAGGTGAGAATGACATATCGATTACAGCTTCTCTTATAGCCGCTTTCATTTCATCCTCGGTAATACTATCCGCATCTTCGAAAAACTTTTCAAGAAGATGATCATCATATTCTGCTACTGATTCTATTAATTTCTGTCTCCACTCATCTACAGTCTCAACAAGGTCGGCAGGAATTTCAATTTCCTTATATGTCATCCCCTTGTCCTCCTCATTCCAAACAATGGCTTTGTTAGTAATAAGATCAACTATACCTTCAAAAGTTTCTTCTGCGCCAATGGGAATTTGTAATGGTACCGGGTTGGCTCCAAGTTTTTCTTTAATGTCGTCTACCGCCTTAAAGAAATCCGCTCCCGCTCTGTCCATTTTGTTAACAAAGCAAATACGCGGTACCTTATACTTATCGGCCTGGCGCCACACTGTTTCTGACTGTGGCTCTACGCCTGATACAGCGCAGAACAAGGCAACTGCGCCATCAAGTACTCTTAACGAGCGCTCCACTTCAACTGTAAAGTCAACGTGACCGGGAGTATCAATAATATTAATATGATATTCATTAGTCTCGTCTATTACCTGTCCCTGATTAGTAGGGTATTTCCACGAGGTTGTAGTAGCGGCTGAAGTAATGGTAATTCCTCTTTCCTGTTCCTGCTCCATCCAGTCCATGGTGGCGGCACCATCATGCACCTCACCTATCTTATGGCTTAAGCCTGTATAATACAGAATACGCTCGGTAGTAGTAGTTTTACCGGCATCAATGTGAGCCATGATGCCGATATTCCTTAGATATTTAAGATCTTTTGCCATAATTAAAAACGGAAATGAGAGAAGGCTTTATTTGCTTCCGCCATTCTATGTGTATCATCCTTTTTCTTAACTGCTGTACCTTCACCTTTCGACGCAGCAACTATTTCTCCGGCAAGCCTATCGGTCATAGTCTGCTTCGCCTCTTTTTCTGGCAAAACTGATCATCCATTTCATGCCTAATGAAATTTTTCGATCAGGCCGAACCTCTAAAGGAACCTGGAAGGTTGCACCACCAACTCTCCTGCTTTTTACTTCAACAGAAGGCATAATGTTATTCAATCCTTTTTTCCAAGTTTCAAGTCCATTCTCACCTGTCTTGTCTTCTACCTGCGCCAGGGCATCATAGAAAATTGAGTAGGCAATACTCTTCTTCCCGTCAACCATCAAGTTATTCACGAATCTTGTTACCAAGGCATCAGAAAACTTAGGATCAGGAAGAATATACCTCTTCTTTGGTTTAGCTTTTCTCATTTATTCTTTACTTATATATTACTATTTCTTTGGTCGTTTAGCACCATACTTCGAGCGCCTTTGGGTTCTGTCACCAACACCAGCTGTATCTAATGCACCTCTAATGATATGGTAACGAACACCAGGCAAGTCTTTTACCCTACCTCCTCTTATAAGAACAATTGAGTGCTCTTGTAAGTTATGGCCTTCTCCGGGAATGTATGCATTCACTTCTTTGCCATTAGTAAGCCTTACCCTGGCCACTTTACGCATGGCTGAATTAGGCTTCTTTGGAGTAGTAGTATATACCCTGGTACACACACCTCTACGTTGAGGACATGAATCCAAAGCCGGCGACTTAGATTTTGATGTAAGTTGCTTTCTACCTTTTCTTACTAATTGTGATATAGTAGGCATCTATCTATGTTTTTTTGTCATTTCTTTCCCCTCCACAAATTTGGGACTGCAAAAGTATTAAATTGAAAAGTAGGATACAAAATTTTTGCACCCTACTTCCAATAATATTGTCACTAAATATTAGGCTTCGCCAATAGCACCGCCAAAATTCACTGGGAATTTAGGAGCGCCATCAGTTTGCTTTATCGGACCATGTACGGCCTCGTATTTATTAATGTTATCACTTAAAGCACCTAATAATCGCTTAGCGTGTTCAGGAGTAATTACTACCCTGGACTTAACCTTAGCTTTTGGAACGCCGGGCATTAAGCGAATGAAGTCGATAACAAACTCACTATTTGAGTGAGCAATCATAGCTAAATTAGCATATACTCCTTCTGCTACTTCCTCAGACAATTCAATGTTTATCTGGTTCTGTTGCTGATTTTGTTTCTTTTCCTTTGCCATAATTAATCTGTTTGAACTTGTTCATTTTCTTCAACATCCTCAGTGGCACCGGAAGTTGTATTAAGCAAAGCTTCATACTCCTCTTTATTGGCAACAACCATGTTACCAAACTGACGCTGACCTGTACCAGCAGGAATCAAATGACCAACAATTACATTTTCTTTTAATCCCATTTAAGAAATCTCTCTTGCCTCTAATAGAAGCCTCGCTAAGCACCTTAGATGTCTCCTGGAATGACGCAGCTGAAATAAAGCTTTCAGTTCCTAAAGAAGCTGCTGTAATACCCTGAAGCATTGGCCTCGATACTGCTGGCTCCGCTCCCCTGGTAGTAACTATCTTTAAATCCTTACGCTTTAAGGTTGAGTTTTCATCTCGCAATTGACGTGAATCAATGATTTGCCCAGGCTTTAAGATTTCAGATTCACCTGCATCCATAACCACAAGTTTTTCAAGTACACTATCATTTTGCTCGCGGAAAACAAATTTGTCTACTAATTGATTAGTCAGGAATGCTGTATCACCTGAATCTAAAATCAATACCTTGAGCATCATTTGACTAACAATTGATTCAATATGCTTATCATTGATTTTTACTCCCTGCAACCTATATACCTCCTGAATTTCATCAACAAGATATTCCTGAACCGCCGTTGGCCCTTTGATAGCAAGTATATCAGCAGGTGTAATAGCACCATCAGAAAGCGGCGAACCGGCTCTTACATAGTCATTGTCCTGTACCAGGATATGCTTTGATAAAGAAACCAGGTAACGCATCTTCACGCCATCTTTAGATTCGATGAAGATTTCCCGGTTACCACGCTTAATTCCACCATAGGTAACTACGCCATCGATAGCACTGACAACCGCAGGATTAGATGGGTTACGTGCCTCAAGCAGCTCTGTAACCCTTGGCAAGCCACCAGTAATATCTCTTAGTTTACCCATTGTACGAGGTATCTTAGCCATTATCTGACCGGCTTTCAACTTCTCCCCTTCATCTACAGCAAGGTGCGCTCCTACAGGCATATTATAGCCCTTAGTTTGCTCTTTGCCATTGATGATTATAGATGGGTTTTTGGTTTTATCCTTGGTATCAATAATTACTTTTTCACGGTGACCAGTTTGCTCATCAGATTCTTCCTTGAAAGTAACATTTTCAATAATAGCTTCATATTCAATTTTACCGTCAAACTCTGTAAGAATAACTGCGTTATAAGGATCCCAATGACATAAGCGGTCTCCCTTCTTAACTTTGGCACCTTCTTTAATATCCATGAATGAACCATATGGTACATTATTGGTCATTAAAACAGTTTTAGTTTTAGGGTCAAAAATCCTAATCTCACCAGAGCGACCCATAACTACATTTCTCTTTTCGCCAGCGCTACTAACAGTTTCTAACACCCGCATGCCATCGTATTCGATTTTGCCATCGAATTTGGCAGCAATCTGAGCATCCACGGCAACATTAGATGCTGTACCACCTACGTGGAACGTACGTAATGTAAGCTGTGTACCCGGCTCACCAATAGACTGAGCAGCAATTGCTCCAACTGCTTCACCTGCAGT